>LNFM01001364.1_pt1 | contig 55958 bp, 42 predicted proteins | sample 596031 | NCBI WGS metagenome assembly LNFM01 (sample SAMN04254537, study PRJNA301005) | activated carbon metagenome | isolation source: dual media filters at the Ann Arbor, Michigan drinking water treatment plant | place: USA: Ann Arbor
CTGTCGCCCTGGGCCTCCAAGGCCACCGACATTGCCCGTAACTGCGGCATCGCCATCCGCCGGGTGGAGCGCATCACCGAATACCGCATCAGCCTCAAGTCGGGCCTGCTGGGCAAGACGCCCGAGCTGACCGCCGAGCAACTGGGCCAAGTCGCCGCCCTGCTGCACGACCGCATGACCGAATCGGTGGTCGCCGACCGCAGCGCCGCCGCGGCCCTGTTCACCGAACTGCAGCCCGCGTCGATGGAGCATGTGGACGTGCTGACCGGTGGCCGTGCTGCCCTGGAGGCCGCCAACACCCGTTTTGGCCTGGCGCTGGCCGACGACGAGATCGACTACCTCGTCAATGCCTTCACGGGCCTCAAGCGCAACCCGACCGATGTGGAGCTGATGATGTTCGCGCAGGCCAACAGCGAGCACTGCCGCCACAAGATCTTCAACGCCGAGTTCACCATCGACGGCGTGGCGCAGGACAAGAGCCTGTTCGGCATGATCCGCAACACCCACCAGCTGGCGCCCCAGCACACGGTGATTGCGTATTCGGACAACGCTTCGGTCATGGAAGGGCACCAGGTAGAGCGTTTTGTAGCCAAAATGGCCGCAGGTCCAGTAGATTCCATGCCTGGTAGCTATCAAAAGAGTAGCGTGACCCAGCATGTGCTGATGAAGGTGGAAACGCACAACCACCCCACGGCCATCTCGCCGTTCCCCGGTGCATCCACCGGTGCAGGTGGCGAGATCCGTGACGAAGGCGCCACCGGCCGGGGCTCCAAGCCCAAGGCGGGCCTCACCGGCTTCACCGTCTCCAAGCTGTGGGGCAGCACCGTCGGCAAGCCCGAGCACATTGCCAGCCCGCTGCAGATCATGGTCGAAGGCCCCCTGGGCGGCGCGGCGTTCAACAACGAATTCGGCCGCCCCAACCTGAACGGGTACTTCCGCGAATACGAGCAGGAAGTCGCGGGTGTGCAGCGCGGTTACCACAAGCCCATCATGATCGCGGGCGGCGTGGGCGTGATCGATGCCGAGCTGACGAAGAAGATCGAGTTCCCCGCGGGCTCGCTGCTCATCCAGCTGGGTGGCCCCGGCATGCGCATCGGCATGGGCGGAAGCGCTGCCAGCTCCATGGCCACCGGCACCAACGCGGCCGAGCTGGACTTTGACTCGGTGCAGCGCGGCAACCCCGAGATCGAGCGCCGTGCGCAAGAGGTCATCAACCACTGCTGGGCGCAAGGCGCGGCTAACCCCATCCTCGCCATCCATGACGTGGGCGCGGGTGGCTTGTCCAACGCCTTTCCCGAGCTGACCAACGACGCAGGCCGCGGCGCACGGTTCGATCTGCGCGCCGTGCAGCTCGAAGAGTCCGGCATGAGCCCGAAGGAAATCTGGAGCAACGAGTCGCAAGAGCGCTACGTGCTGGCCATCGCGCCCGAGTCGCTGCCGCTGTTCCAGGCCTTCTGCGAGCGCGAACGCTGCCCGTTTGCCGTGATCGGCACGGCCACGGAAGAGCGCCAGCTGGTGCTGCACGACCCTGCCGCCACGGCCGCCGACCAGAAGCTGCCCGTGGACATGCCCATGAACGTGCTGCTGGGCAAGCCGCCCAAGATGCACCGTGACGTGAAGACCGTGGTGCGCGAGTTTGCGCCCATTCAGCTCACCGGCGTGCCGCTGCAAAAGGCCGTGATCGACGTGCTGGCCCACCCCACGGTGGCGTCCAAGCGCTTCCTCATCACCATCGGCGACCGCACGGTGGGTGGCCTCAGCCACCGTGACCAGATGGTGGGCCCGTGGCAGGTGCCGGTGGCCGATTGCGCCGTCACCTTGGCTGATTACAAGGGCTTTGCGGGCGAGGCGATGAGCATGGGCGAGCGCACGCCGCTGGCCGCCATCAACGCGCCCGCATCCGGTCGCATGGCCGTGGCCGAGGCCATCACCAACCTGCTGGCAGCGCCGATCGAACTGCCGCGCGTGAAGCTGTCGGCCAACTGGATGGCCGCGTGTGGCGAGCCCGGCGAAGACGCAGCCCTGTACGAGACCGTGAAGGCCGTGGGCATGGAGCTGTGCCCCGCGCTGGGCGTGTCCATCCCGGTGGGCAAGGATTCGCTGTCGATGCGCACGCAGTGGTCTGAAGGTGCCGACAAGAAGAAGGTCACGTCCCCCGTCAGCCTGATCGTGAGCGCGTTTGCCTCGCTGGCCGACGTGCGCGGCACGCTCACGCCCCAGCTCAATGCCACCGAGGCCGACACCACGCTGGTGCTGATCGATCTGGGCAAGGGCCAGAACCGCATGGGCGGCAGCATCCTGGGCCAGACGCTGGACCAGAGCGGTGATGTGGTGCCTGACGTGGACGACCCGCAAGACCTGGTCAACCTCGTCAACGCCGTGAACGCACTGCGCGCCCAGGGCCGCATCCTGGCGTACCACGACCGCAGCGATGGCGGCCTGCTGGCCGCAGTGGCTGAAATGGCCTTTGCGGGCCATGTGGGCGTATCGCTCAATGTCGATCTGCTCGTGACCGAAGGTGACGGCATCAGCGACAGCCGCGCCGAAGTGGGTGATGCCAAGAACTGGTCCGGCCAGGTCAGCGCGCGCCGCGAAGAGCTCACGCTCAAGGCCCTGTTCAACGAAGAACTGGGCGTGGTGCTGCAGGTCAAGACCAGCGAGCGCAACGACGTGATGCAGACCCTGCGCGAGCATGGCCTGTCCAAATTCAGTCACTTCATCGGCAAGACTCGCCCCGCTTCGTCCCCCATCGCAGCGGGCAAGGGCGAGCTGCAGGTCTGGCGCGATGCCAAGGCCGTGTTCAGCGCGCCGCTGGCCGACCTGTACCAGGTGTGGGATGCCGTGAGTTGGAAGATCTGCCAGCAGCGCGACAACCCCGCCAATGCCGATGCCGAGCACGCGGCAGCGGGCGAACCCACCGACCCGGGCCTGCACGTGCACCTGACGTTCGATGCTGCCGACAACGTGGCCGCACCGTTTCTTAACCTGGCCAAACCCAAGGTCGCCATCCTGCGCGAGCAGGGCGTGAACTCGCATGTGGAAATGGCCTACGCCTTCACCGAAGCGGGCTTTGAGGCGTACGACGTGCACATGACCGACCTGCAGACCGGTCGCGTCAAGCTCGAAGACTTCAAGGGCGTGGTCGCCTGCGGCGGCTTCAGCTACGGCGACACGCTGGGCGCGGGCATCGGCTGGGCGCGTTCCATCACCTTCAACCCGGTGCTGGCCGCGCAGTTCCAGGGCTTCTTTGGCCGCGCGGATACGTTTGGCCTGGGCGTGTGCAATGGCTGCCAGATGTTTGCCGAGCTGGCCGACATCATCCCCGGCGCGCAAGACTGGCCGCGCTTCACCACCAACCAGAGCGAGCGTTTCGAGGCGCGTCTGTCGCTGGTGGAAGTGCTCGAATCGCCCAGCCTGTTCCTGCAGGGCATGGCCGGCAGCCGCCTGCCCATTGCCGTGGCCCACGGCGAAGGCTATGCCAACTTCAAGTACCGGGGCAATGCCGACAAGGCGATTGCTGCGATGCGCTACGTGGATAACCACGGCAAGGCCACCGAGCAGTACCCGTTCAACCCCAACGGCAGTGCGGGGGGGCTCACGGCCGTGACCACGGCCGACGGCCGCTTCACGGCCATGATGCCGCACCCCGAGCGCGTGTTCCGCAACGTGCAGATGAGCTGGACCAGCGAAGATGCGGCGCAGTACAGCGGGTGGATGCGCATCTGGCGCAATGCGCGCAAGTGGGTCCGGTGACATCCCCCTGAGTCGCTTCGCGCCTTCCCCCTTCTCTCGATTCGCTGCGCGAATCGGGAAGGGGGACGCAGCCCTCGCTGCGGGGCGGCCCTTGTTCGGCTGCCCTGGCGTTTAGGCTGCGCGGGCTCGGCGGTCTGATGGTGGCGCTATCGCGCCGGGCTAACCCATCAAAGTCATGTTCAGACCGCTGTAGGGGCGCGCTGGTACACCAGCAGCCGGCCCTTGTACGCCGGCACATCGGCCATGGCGGGGTGGTCCAGCCGCTCTTCCGCGACCTCGAAGCGCAGCGCGGCCATCTGCTTGCTGAAGGCAGAGCGGTTGCCGCGGTCGGGGTCCACGATCCAGATCTGGGCGCTTTCGGTGGCGTGGCGGTCGAGGAACTGGGCGAGGCTGGCCCGGGCATCGCGTTCGTACAGCACGTCGCTGCCCATGATCAGGTCAAACCGGCCCTGCACATCGGCGGCAGTGTTGGCCGATGCGGCTCCCCATTGGCCGGTGCGGTACTTGAGCGGCAGCATGCCGTTGAGCCGCAGGTTCTCCAGCAGAAAGGCCGCCGCCAGCGGGTGGCAGTCGCTCGCGGTCACGTCCACGCCGCGGCGGTGGCACACCATGCTGGCCAATGCCAGGCCGCAGCCGATCTCCAGCACCCGCTCGCCCGCGTTCAGTGGGCGCGTGGCCATGCGCTGCGCGAGCTGCGAGCCCGAGGGCCACAGCAACCCGAAAAGCGGCCACGCGGCCGACGAGATGCCCAGCGCCTCGGCGGTGCCCAGGGGGTCGGAGAACTGCTGGCGGTCGAGAAGGGACCGGATGATGAGATCGGCTGCTCCGGGAATGGCGATGTCTTCTTGCTTGGTGAGGTAGCCGGGCATGCAGGGGACTAGAGCCTGTTCAAAGTGTTTTTGGAGATCGCATTGGCGTGCAATCGGGATGAGTGGATGCTTCGGGTGCGCGGCATGGGCTCGTGCCCATGCAAGCAGCCGGGGCGCCAAAACTCCGAGTTCATCGGCCCGACTTCACTCCAACCCTTCGGGCAAGTGCCTAGCCGGGAGGTCTGCGGCGTTGCGGCGCTTGCCAATAGCCGGGCTATTGGCTGCGCACCGTGCCTTGCATCCCATCCCGGCAAGGCACTTGTGCGACTTCAAGAAGACTTTGAACACGCTCCTGGAGCCAGGGCGCCGGCGGAAAACGTCTGCAAGACGGCGGGTCCACGGGTGCTCGCTGGACCCCCGCGGGGATGGTGAGCGCTTGAGTATGCGCCCGGCGGCGTCGCGCGCACTGGAATGCCCCCACACGCCGTCTGAGGCCGTCCCCGCTGGCACCCGCACCCGCCTTCGTCCGACGGCGCTTGGGCAGCGGCGTTGATATAGTCGCGCCTCCGCTACACCTCAAGGAATTCTCATGGCCGCTGGCAGCCTGCTTGCCCTGTTGGACGATATCGCCACCATTCTTGACGACGTCGCCCTGATGACCAAGGTGGCTGCCAAGAAGAGCGCGGCCATGGCGGACGATGTGTCTGTGATGACCAAGGTGGCGGCCCAGAAAACGGCTGGGGTGCTGGGCGACGATCTCGCGCTCAATGCGCAGCAGGTCACCGGCGTGCGGGCCGAGCGCGAGATCCCGGTGGTGTGGGCCGTTGCCAAGGGCTCGTTCATCAACAAGGTGATCCTGGTGCCGGCCGCCTTGCTCATCAGCGCCTTTGCGCCGTGGGCCGTCACGCCGTTGCTGATGCTCGGCGGTGCTTTCCTGTGTTTCGAGGGCTTCGAGAAAGTAGCCCACAAGCTCATGCACGCGCCGCACGAGGACGAGGCCGAGCACGAAAGCCGTGCGCGGGCCAATGCCAACCCTGCGGTGGATCTGGTGGCCATGGAAAAGGACAAGATCAAGGGTGCCGTGCGCACTGACTTCATCCTCTCGGCAGAGATCATCGCCATCACGCTGGGCACGGTGGCGACAGCGCCGTTCGGGCAGCAGGTGGCCGTGCTGTCGGGCATCGCGATCATCATGACCATCGGCGTGTATGGCCTGGTGGCGGGCATCGTCAAGCTCGACGACCTGGGCCTGTGGCTCACGGGCAAGGGCAGCGCTGCAGCCCGTGCCATTGGCTCCGGCATCCTGCGTGCGGCGCCATGGCTCATGAAGGGGCTGTCGATCGCCGGCACGGCGGCCATGTTCCTGGTGGGTGGCGGCATTCTGGTGCATGGTGTGCCTGCGCTCCACCACGCTGTGGAGGCTGCGGGCAATGCCGCATCCGCCTGGCCCGTGGGCTGGCTGTGGCACGTGCTGGTGCCCAACCTGCTGAACGCGGTCGTGGGCATCGTGGCGGGTGGCCTGGTGCTGGCGGGTGTGCTGCTGTTCAAGCGCATCCGTGGCAAATCTGCATCGCAATGAGGTCGTCGCTGTCGAAAAACAAGGGTAAACGCTAGTGCTTTGAGCTAGGGCAAGGTCGTCGTGGTGATGCGGCGTTTCAATGCGTGAACGGGGGTCGTCCCCGTCCAACTGATGCGAATAATCACCATGAAGAAAACTCTGCTGGCTGTAGCCGCCCTGTGTGCCCTGTCGTCCGGCGCTGCCCTGGCCCAACAGGCGGAAGGCCCCTGGATGGTCCGTGCGCGTGCCGTGCACCTCGACAGCGCCAACAAGGATTCCACCGGCCTGGGCCTGTCGGTCAACGACAAGACCATGCCGGAAGTCGACATCACGTACTTCTTCAACAAGAACATCGCTGCCGAGCTGGTCCTGACCGTTCCGCAAAAGCACACCATCCGCTCGGGCGCCACCGGCATCGGCTCGCTCAAGCACCTGCCACCCACGTTGCTGCTGCAGTACCACTTTGATGCCCCCGGCTTCAAGCCCTACGTGGGTGCCGGCCTGAACTACACGCGCTTCTCCAGTGTGCGTTTTGATCCCGCCGTGGCCGCAGCACTGAACCCGAGCGTCGACAAGAACAGCTTTGGCGCAGCGCTGCAAGTGGGCGTGGACATCCCCCTGGCCAAGAACCTGTACCTGAACGTGGACGTCAAGAAGGTCTTCATCAAGACCGATGTGTACTCGTTCGGCGCCAAGGCCGGCACCTTCAAGGTGGACCCTGTTCTGGTGGGTGTGGGTCTGGGCTGGCGCTTCTGAGCCGCGGGCGGGGGGCACTCCCCGCACCGGCTTTGATGCGAGATCTCACCAAGGCAAAGAGGCCGGCGCATGCGCCGGCCTTTTTGGTGGTGGGGCCCTTGACCGGGTGACCAGTTCCACCCGCAGGATCACGCGGGCCTACAGCACGACATCGTTGCCCCACATGCGCTTCCACAGCCAGGGCAGGGCGGTGGCAAGGTCCGGGCGCTGCCATTGCTGGGTGGCCGGCTGGTTGCCCGTGGCCATTTGCGCGGGCGTTCCCAGGTTGAAGTGAAAGCTGTAGGCGGGCTCGCTGCCCATGCGCAGATCGGTGATGAAGACCTGGCCTTCCGCTTCGCTCATCTTGAAGAAGCCGTGGCTGAATCGCGCGATGCGGTCCGCCAGCGGGTAGCGGCCGTGCTGCGCAAACAGCCCTGCTCCGCGGTCGTGGCGCGTCCAGCGCACCGGGCGTGTACCGTCCAGCAGCGACGCATAGCCTTCGTAGTAGTGCGTGGGCGTGACCACCACCGAGCGCCACAGCAGCGTATTGAAGGGCGCGGGCGTCACCAGCACCTGTGCAGGCGTCAGGCCTGGCTCGGGCGCGGACGCCATGAACCTGCCCGTGGCCTGCTGCTGCGCCACCACGCTCCAGCCCAGGTACACCGTGCTCAGCACCAGACCCCAGCGCGCCCACGCCAGCCCGCGGTGGCTGCGCAGGCACAGTGCGGCCACCACGCCCGCCAGCAGCGGCAGCGTGTACAGCGGGTCAATGATGAACATGCTGCCCACGCCGTAGGGAAAGGCGGTGAACGGGATCAGCAGTTGCGTGCCGTACACCGTCATCCAGTCGAGCAGCGGATGCGTGACCAGCGCCAGCCACAGTGCCAGCCACCAGCGCGCGCGCAGGTCGGGTTCGCCGTGGATGCGGGCCACCAGCCAGGCCAGCGGCAGCGAAAGCAGGGTGAGATACAGCAGCGAGTGGCTCGCGGCCCGGTGCAGCACCATGTTCAGGATGGCGTCGCCGTGGTCGTACAGCGCGTCCAGGTCGGGCAGCGTTCCGGCCACGCCACCCCACAGCACGGCTTTCCACGCGGCGGTGCGCCGCCCCATGGTGGCCACGACGACGGATGCGCCCAATACCAGCTGGCTGACAGAATCCATGAGGTGCAGGTGTTGATGAAGGGTCAGGAAAGGGCACCAGCCAAGGGTGCCAGGGAGGCTGCGGACCCGGAGTGTGCCGCAGTGCCCGGCCGCAAGCGCACGCCATGCCCGATACCCGATGGTCTGCCCGGGTAAGCCATGGCCCCCGGCGTTGCAGCGCCGAAGGGCCATTCGGATTTGACCTACACACCCTGACCGCGGCTGCCCCCACAATGCCGCCAAGGTGCACGCGCCCAGGGCGGGGCACCGGTTTGCAGCGGGCACCGCCTTGAAGGGCGGGCGCACCGTGCGGAGGCCCTCCGGTTGCCGCATTCCTTGACGACGGGGCGGCCTGGCTGCCCGAGATGTTTACACCCATGCCCGAACACGGTTACGACGATATCAAGCACGGGCTGCGCCAGACCCCTGCAAGCATCTCCCCCAAGTACTTCTACGACCAGCGCGGCTCGGCCCTGTTCGAGGCCATCACCCGGCTGCCCGAGTACTACCCCACCCGCACTGAAAACGCGCTCATGCTGCAGCATGCCGACGCCATTGCGCAGGCAGTGGGGCAGGGCCGTACGCTCATTGAACTGGGGGCTGGCAACTGCCAGAAGGCACGCGCCCTGTGCAGGCTGATCCACCCGGCGGGGTTTGTGGGCGTGGACATCTCGGCCGACTACCTGCGCGATGCAGTGCAGGGGCTGCGCCGCGACTTCCCCGGCCTGGATGCGCAGGCGCTGGGGGCCGACATCACACAGCCCGTGCAGTTGCCCGCAGACGTGCCGCAGGGCGGGCGCCTGGTGTTCTACCCCGGCTCGTCCATCGGGAACTTCGACCCGCCCCATGCGCTGCAGCTGCTGGCGCAGATGCGTGAGCTGGCGGGCGACGATGGCGGCCTGCTGATCGGCATCGACCTGCCCAAGGACATCGCGGTGCTCGAAGCCGCGTACGACGACGCAGCCGGTGTCACGGCCGAGTTCAACCGCAACGCGCTCACGCATATCAACCGCCTGATTGGCAGCGACTTCGACGAGCAGCAGTGGCAGCACCGTGCGTTCTTCAACGAAGAAGCCTCGCGCATCGAAATGCACCTGGAGGCCGCCACCGCGGCGCGGGTGTGCTGGCCCGGCGGCGAGCGCCGGTTTGAACGGGGCGAGCGCATCCACACCGAAAACAGCTACAAGTACGCCTTGCCGGTGTTCACCGACATGCTGGCCCGCGCCGGGTTTTCGCGCGCGCAGGCCTGGACCGATGAACGCGGCTGGTTCGCCTTGGTCCACGCCCAGCCCTGAGGACAGGTTTTTCCACCATGAATGCGCCCCTGCCGACCACTTTGCCCGCGCAGCCTGCCCCGCCGCTGGCCGCCCGCTACGCCGCCACCCGCCAGCGCTCGCAGGCGCTGATCGCGCCCCTGTCTGCCGAGGATTGCGGCGCCCAGTCGATGCCCGACGCCAGCCCGGCCAAATGGCACCTGGCGCACACCACCTGGTTCTTCGAGACTTTTGTACTGGAGCCGAACGAGCCGGGTTTTGCGCCGTTCAACCCCGCCTTCCGGGTGCTGTTCAATTCGTATTACAACGGCGTGGGGGCCCGGCATCCGCGGCCCCAGCGTGGCCTGCTCACGCGCCCCGGCCTTGCCGAAGTGCTGGCCTACCGTGCCGATGTGGATGCGCGGATGGCGCGTTTGATGCCCACGCTGGCTGCAACGCCGGACGTGGCGGCCCTGGTGGAACTGGGTGTGCAGCACGAGCAGCAGCACCAGGAGCTGCTGCTGACCGACATCAAGCACCTCCTGGGGAGCAACCCCCTGTACCCGCCCTACGCGGCCACGGCGCCGGATGCACCGCTGGCTGCTGCTGGCGCGCGCGCCTGGCTGCGGTGGGAAGGCGGCCTGTGCGACATCGGCCATGGCGGCGCAGGCTTTGCCTTCGACAACGAAACCCCGCGCCACCGCGTGTACCTGCAGCCGTTTGAACTGGCCTCCCGACTCGTGACCAACGCCGAATTTGCCGCGTTTGTGGAGGGTGGCGGCTACGCCGACCCGGCGCTGTGGCTGGCCGAGGGCTGGGATTGGCGTGCTGCCCAGCAGATTGCGCAACCCCTGTACTGGCAGCGTAACGCGGAAGGGGGCTGGAGCGTCTTCACCCTCGGCGGGCTGCAGCCGCTGCACGGTGACGCGCCTGCGCTGCACCTCTCGTACTACGAGGCCGACGCTTTTGCGCGCTGGGCGGGCGCCCGTTTGCCGACCGAGGCTGAGTGGGAGCACGCTGCGCAGACCGCGCCGGCCCACGGCCATGCGCTGGAGCAGCTGCTGGATGTGGCCTGGCAGTGGACGCAGTCCAGCTATGCCGCCTATCCGGGCTTTCGCGTGGCCGAGGGTGCGGTGGGCGAATACAACGGCAAGTTCATGGTCAACCAGTACGTGCTGCGCGGCAGCTCGTGCGCCACGCCGCCGGGCCATGCACGCACCAGCTACCGCAACTTCTTTCCGGCCACCGCCCGCTGGCAATTCACCGGCGTGCGGCTGGCGCGCGACGCATAGGCCGCTGCCCCCAGCCCTTGCCCGCAGCTGCGGGGCAGGGGACACACCGCAGCTGGTTTTGCTATATAATTGATAGCTATGGGGGATGAGAATACCGGGGCTTGCGGCCCAAAACGCCTGAAATTGCCTCTCAGACCCTGTCCAGGGCGCTCGCCAGGTCTGCCTGGAGGTCGTCGATGTGCTCGATGCCGACCGACAGGCGCACCATGCTTTCGCTCACACCGGCCTTGGCCAGCTCTTCGGGGTTGAGCTGGCGGTGTGTGGTCGATGCCGGATGCGTGGCCAGCGATTTCGCGTCGCCGATGTTGACCAGCCGCGTGAACAGCTGCAACGCATCCAGAAACCGCGCGCCGGCCGCACGCGGGTCGGCGTCGCTGCTTTTGAGGCCAAAGCTCAGGATGCCCGACGCCTTGCCGCCCGACTGGCGCTGTACCAGTGCATGGTCGGGGTGGTCAGGCAGGCCCGCGTAGCGCACCCACTCCACCTTGGGGTGCTTTTGCAGGTAGTGGGCAATGGCCAGCGTGTTGTCGCAGATGCGGTCCATGCGCAGCGCCAGGGTCTCGATGCCCTGCAGGATCAGGAATGCGTTGAGCGGAGCCAGCGCCGCGCCGGTGTTGCGCAGTGGCACCACGCGCGCGCGGCCGATGAAGGCGGCGGGGCCCAAAGCCTCGGTGTAGACCACGCCGTGGTAGCTCACGTCGGGCTCGTTCAGGCGCGCAAAACGCGCCTTGTGCTCTGCCCACGGGAACTTGCCGCTGTCCACAATGGCGCCGCCCACGCTGTTGCCGTGGCCGCCCAGGTACTTGGTCAGTGAGTGCACCACGATGTCGGCGCCATGCTCGATGGGGCGCAGCAGGTAGGGGCTGGGCACGGTGTTGTCCACGATCAGCGGGATGCCGTGCGCATGGGCCACGTCGGCCAGCGCGCGGATGTCCGTCACGTTGCCCAGCGGGTTGCCGATGGACTCGATGAAGATGGCCTTGGTGCGGCTGTCGATGTGCTGCGCAAAGCTGGCCGGGTCGCGCGGGTCGGCAAAGCGGGTGGTGATGCCCTGCTGCGGCAGGGTGTGGGCAAACAGGTTGTACGTGCCGCCGTACAGGGTGCTTGCCGACACGATGTTGTCGCCCGCCTCGGCGATGGTCTGGATGGCGTAGGTGATGGCCGCCATGCCCGAAGCCACGGCCAGCGCGGCAATGCCGCCTTCCAGGGCCGCCACGCGCTTTTCCAGCACGTCGGTCGTCGGATTCATGATGCGCGTGTAGATGTTGCCTGGCACCTTCAGGTCGAACAGGTCCGCGCCGTGCTGGGCGCTGTCAAACGCGTAGGCCACCGTCTGGTAGATGGGAACGGCCACCGCTTTGGTGGTGGGATCGGCGCTGTAGCCGGCGTGAACGGCAAGGGTCTCGAGCTTCATGGGTGGGTTTTTCCGGGTGCGTGAACAGGGTTGCAGGGGCCAGGCCTGCATGGGTGGGTTCCGGTGCATTCTTGCAGCGATCCAGCGCGCTCTCAAAGACGCAATGTCCATTTGCTTATGCGCGCCCCATGACCTGCCCTTCAGAAACTCTTTTGTTAATATGATTCATATGATATATATGCTATAAATTGTGTGCGACAACCGCATTCAAGCAGCAATTCATCCGTGGAACACCACCGATAACCATGGTCAATGCCAGTGACAATGTGAAAAATGATCTTTCGGGGCGTGCGAATGCGGGCGCACCTTCGGAGGTTCCGTCGCTGGAGGTGGGCTGGCGCACCCTGCGCCTGGTATGGCCGTTCCTGTTGACTGGCATGTTGCTCTGGGCGGTGGCTGCGGCCAGTTTTCACTTTCTGTCTGCCGGGCGGGCGTACGTGGGCGGCGAAAGCCTGTGGTCCAAGGGGCAAAAAGATGCCGTGCAGTGGCTGCACACCTATCACCGCGACTGCAGGCCCGAGAGCTTTGCGGCCTACCGTGCAGCCATGGACATCCCCATGGGCGACCGCATGGCGCGGCTCGAGCTGGTCAAGGATGAACCGGACATGGACATCATCCGCCGCGGCTTCCTGCAGGGCCGCAACCAGGCCGAAGACATGCCCGGCATGGTCCGGCTCGTGCGGTACTTCGGCAACGTGGGGGCGATGCGTGAGGTGCTTGTCATCTGGGAGCATGCAGAAGCGTTGCTGCTGCAGATCGACGCAGTGGCACACAGGCTGGACGCGATGGTGCAAGCCCGCTGCGACGACACCTTGGCGAGGCTGCCGCTCATGGACGAGGTCATGCGGCTCAATGCGGCACTCACCCCGCTGCAGCAGCAGTTCTCGGACAAGCTGGGCGAGGCCAACCGGTTCATGCAGCGCCTGCTGCTGGGCGTGATGGCTGCCACGGCAGTGGTGTTCTCTGGCATTGGCCTGGCGCTGGCCTGGGGCGGCGTGCGCCGAAGCATCGGTTCCGAACAGTCGCTGGCGGACAGCGAGCAGCGCTACGAACTGGCGGTGACGGGCAGCAACCAGGCGCTGTGGGATTACCGTTTCAAGTCGCGCCAGCTTTTTGTATCGGAGTCGCTGCCGCGGTGGCTCGGATACGCATCGGAGCAATTTGCGGCGGGCATTCCCGCGTTCGAGGCCTGCTTGCACCCTGAGGAGCGCGCGTCCGTGATGGATGCCATCTGGGTCCACACCAGGGCCGGCACTCCGTTCGAGATTGACTTCAGGCTGCGCAAGTCCGATGGCAGCTACCTGTGGGGCCACATGGCCGGCAGGGCGTTTCATGACGGCCGGGGCCGACCCACCCGGGTGGTGGGTTCGATTCGAGATGTGACCGAGCGGTGGGAAATGCAGCGCGCGATGAAGGCCGAGCTGCGCGCGCGGCTGGTGGCGATCGCAAGCCTGCGCAAGACACTGTCTGCCATGACCGAAGGCGACCCGGACAAGGCGGTGGCGCGCAGCCGGGACGACATGGCCGCCATCTCGGATGCCATCTCGACGCTTGCCAGACAGATGCGCCAGGGCAAGGAGCAGCTGGAGGCCGTGCTGGGCCTGAGCCCCGACGGATTCGCGTCGTTCGATGCCCATGGCCGACTGGTGTACGTGAGCCCGGCGTTCACCGACCTGACTTCGCTCACACCGGCCGAAGTGATGGGCCTGGACGAACAGGCTTTCGCCCAGGTGCTGGACCAGCGCTGCGCCGCGGGGCATCGCCTCGGATCACTGGAGGCCGTGGCAGATGCAGGGCGGACGGGCCAGCGCTACCTGATCGAGCTGGCCGAGCCGGTACGGCGTGTGCTGGCGCTGCAATGGCGCGAAGGCCGCGGAGCGCAGGTGCAGTCGGTGCTGTGCCTGCGGGACGTCACGCATGAAACCGAGGTGGAGCGGCTCAAGAGCGAATTCCTGACCACCGCGGCGCACGAACTGCGCACACCCATGGTCAGCATCTTCGGGTTTGCCGAACTCATGCACACCCGGGACATGCCGCCGGCCCGGCGTGCGCAGGCGCTGGAGGTGGTGTATCGGCAGGCGGGGGTGATGGTGAGCATCATCGACGACCTGCTGAATCTGGGCCGTCTCGAATCGAGCGAAGGCGCCGACATGGAGCGCCTGCCGCTGGATCTGGCACCACTCGTGGCCGAGGTGCTTGCGGGCTTTCAGGCACCCCAAGGGCGCACAGCGCCACAACTGCACGCAGCACCCGGCTGCGCGTGGCTGGTGGTGGGCGACCAGGCCCACTTGCGGCGTGTGCTGGTCAACCTGCTGAGCAACGCCTACAAGTATTCGCCCGATGGCGGGGATGTGACAGTGACTCTGGCCCCGGGCCCCGCGCCAGTCGCCCTGGACCAGGAATGCCCCGGCGTGTGGATGTCGGTGCGCGACCAGGGCATTGGCCTGTCGCCCGGGCAACTGGCCCGTGTGGGCGAGCGCTTTTACCGGGCCGATGCCTCGGGCTCCATCCAGGGAACGGGCCTGGGGGTGAGCATCGTCAAGGAAATCGTGGCCCTGCACCAGGGTGCGCTGGAGATCCACAGCGCCGTGGGCGAGGGTACCGAGGTGCGCATTTTCCTGCCGCTGTTGCGCGCTGATGGATAGAAGGATGGATGGATCGGGCCAGCAGGCGGGCACCTGCTTGATCCCTTCAGGCCCCGCCGCTCCGTCCCTGGCTCAGTCTGAAGGCGGGTGGCGCTTGCGCCAGGCCTTCTCCACCTCGACCACGACCCCCACGACCAGCGCCGCTGCCACACACACGCCCAGCTCGGCCAGGGTCAGCGGTTCGGTCTTGAAGATCGGATTCAGTGCAGGCACGTAGATGGTGGCCATCTGCAGGCAGAACGTGAGCACCACGGCGCCCAGCAGGGGCCGGTTGCTGAGCAGGCCGATGCGCCACAGGGGCTGCTGCTCCGAGCGGATGGCGATGACATGCACCATCTGCGCCAGGGTCAGCACCGTGAACACCATCGTCTGCCAGTGCTCGCGCCCGGTGTGCAGCGCCCAGGCCTGCACGGCCAGGCACAGTCCGCCAATCAGCAGGCCCACGCCCAGGATGTGCTGCCACATGCCGTGTGCAAACAGGCTTTCCTGCGGCGGGCGCGGAGGGCGCTGCATGATGCCGGGCTCGGCCGGTTCAGCCGCCAGGGCCAGGCCGGGCAGGCCGTCTGTGACCAGGTTGACCCACAGGATGTGGATGGGCTGCAGCGGAATCGGCAGCAGGAGCAGCGGGGCCAGGAAGATGGTCCAGATCTCGCCCGAGTTGCCCGTCATGGCGTAGCGCACAAACTTGCGGATGTTGTCGTAGATGCGGCGGCCTTCGCGCACGGCTGCCACGATGCTGGCGAAGTTGTCATCCAGCAGCACCAGGCTGGAGGCCTCGCGTGCCACGTCGGTGCCCCCCTTGCCCATGGCCACGCCGATATCGGCCCGCTTCAAGGCCGGTGCGTCGTTCACACCGTCGCCCGTCATGGCTACAAAGTGCCCTTGTGCCTGCAGTGCCTCGACGATGCGGATCTTCTGCGCTGGGTCCACACGGGCATACACGCGCACCTGCTCCACCCGGGCCCGCAGCGCAGCATCGTCCATGGTGGCCAGGTCGGCGCCCGTCAGCACGGGTGCGCCCGGGTCCTGCACGATGCCCAGGCGGTGGGCAATGGCGCGCGCGGTGGCCGGGTGGTCGCCGGTGATCATCACCGGGACGATGCCTGCGCCGATGCAGTCGCGCACAGCCGCCTTTGCTTCGGCCCGTGGCGGGTCGATGAGCGCGATCAGGCCCAGCAGCTGCAGCTGGCTTTCCACTGCGTCGATGTCGTTGGTGTCCGGCAGCTTTGCATGGTTGCGCCGGGCCAGTGCCAGCACGCGCAGCCCTTGCATGGCCAGGCGGCTGGCACTGGCCAGCACGGCATCGGCGTCCAGGGGCTCGGGGCCCTCAGGCGTCCACTGGTGGGTGCAGCGCGGCAGCACGGATTCAGGCGCGCCCTTGGTGTAGGCCACCAGGCCCGGGTGCGGGGCCATTGCCGCCTGGTGGAAGGTGGTCATGCGCTTGCGGTCCGAGTCGAAGGGCTGCTCCTGAACCCGCGGGCAGGCAGCATCGAGCACCGTCTTTTCAAGGCCGCCCGCGTGCGCGGCCAGCACCAGCGCCGTTTCGGTGGGGTCGCCCTGCCAGCCGGCGGCAAGCCCTGCGGTGCCGGGCTCGCCGCCAGCGCCAGAGCGCGCCGTGGCGTCATTGCACAGCGCTGCCGCGCGCAGCGCCTCGGCATGCACGGGGCCGGGCAGCGGATCGCCGGGCACCCAGGTGTGGCCGAGTGCGAGCAGCAGTTCGGCATGCATGCGGTTTTGCGTGAGGGTGCCGGTCTTGTCCGAGCAGATGGTGGTGACCGAGCCCAGTGTTTCGACGGACGGCAGCCGCCTCACCAGCGCATTGACCGACACCATGCGGCGCGCACCCAGCGCCAGCAGCACCGTCACCACCGCGGGCAGGGCCTCGGGGATGGCGGCCACGGCCAGGCTGATGGCCGTGAGCGCCATCAGCATCGGGGCCTCGCCCCGCAGGATGCCCACGACAAAGATGATCAGGCAGATGCCCAGCACCGCCAGGGCCAGGCGCTTGCCAAAGGCGGCCAGCCGCAGCTGCAGGGGCGTGCTGCGGTCGTCGGCATCCAGCAGCGTGGCGACCTTGCCCAGCTCGGTACGCATGCCTGTGGCCACCACCACGCCGCGTGCCCGGCCGTGCGTGGCGGTGGTGCCCTTGAAGGCCATGTTGGTGCGGTCGCCCAGTGCGCCCACATCCTCGGCTGCCAGGGCCTCGGTCTGTTTGGCGACGGTCACGGATTCGCCGGTGAGGGCCGATTCATCCACTTGCAGCTGCGCAATCTCGATCAGCCGCAGGTCGGCCGGAATCTGGTTTCCGGCCTCCAGCAGCACGATGTCGCCAGGCACCAGCGCGCTGGCCGGCAGCACCTGCACCACACCGCTGCGCAGCACGGTCGCGTGCGCCGCCGCCAGCTGGCGCAGCGCGGCCATGGCCTGGTCTGCGCGCCAGGCCTGCACAAAGCCGATGACGGCGTTGAGCACCACGATCACCAGGATGACCAGGGTATCGGTGATTTCGCCCACCAGCCCGGCGATGGCGGCTGCGCCCAGCAGCACCAGCACCATGAAGTCCTTGAACTGGTCAGCCAGCAGGTGCCACCAGGGGCGGGTCTGCCCTGCTGCCAGCGAGTTGGCGCCATGCGTGGCGCTGCGGCGCAGGGCCTCTTCGGCGTGCAGCCCGGCGTCGGGGTCGACGCCGTGGGCCTGGGCGACGGCCTCGGGGGTGTGCAGGTGGGGGGCGTTGGAAGCGGGCATGCGGCGGGCGGGAGGATGCGGCCGCACGCCGGTGCGTCAGTGCGCGCTTTGCGGCCGGGCCTTGTAGAAGGTCAGCGGGATGTCTTTGGCCTGGTTCAGCACCTGGCGCTTGATCTTGCCCACCACATGCATTTCACAGGGCTTGCAGTCAAAGCGCAAGGTCAGCTTTTCCTTGCCGTTGATCAGCATCAAGGGTTCGGCCTTGATGGTGCCCTGCACACCGGTGACGCCCTTGGCCTGCTTGGGGCACAGGCTCATCGAAAAGCGCACGCAGTGCTTGGTGATCATGAGGCTGACTTCGCCTTCTTCCTCGTGCGCCTCGTAGGCTGCATCGATCACCTTCACGCCGTGGCGCACGTAGAAGTCGTGTGCCTTGTGGTTGAACACGTTGCCCAGGAAGGAGAGCGTGTCTTCGGGGTAGGGCGCAGGGGGCTCCACCGGTGTGGCACGCAGCAGGCGGGCAAAGTTGCGGGCGCGGCTGGCCTCCAGGTCGGCCACGGCATCGCGGCGCAGCGCATTGAGCACCGAGGCGGGCACAAACCAGGGCTGCGACAGCTGCAGCGCAATGTCATGGACCGCAAACACGGTGGCGCCGAAGCGGCCGAGCTGCTCGCGCAGGCTGGCTTCGGCCTTGGCCGCATCGGTGGCGCTCTGGTGCGGCTGCTGTACATCGGCCCGGCCGACGTTGCCGTCCTCGTCGGTCAGCATCAGGCTGAAGCCGGTGGGCGTTTCGCTCAGATGTGCCCAAAGGCCGATGCGGCGGTCGCTCGATTTTTTCTCCAGCGTGCGCACCCAGTCCATGTCACGGTTGCGGTTGATCTCGGTGCCCTTGCGCAGGTCCCTGAAGCCATCCATCGGGTCTTTCGGATACACGCGCCATTGCCCCACGCTGCGGGCGGACACAGGCTCTGCCACGTTGATGGCCATGCCCACCAGTTCCTTGTGCAGGTCGTAGTAGCAAAGGCCGTCGCCGTTGTGCAGCACGGTGGCGGGGTCGCTCACTTCCAGCTCCACAAAGTCGGGGCCTACCTTGGTCACCCAGCCAATCGCCTGGCCCGGGTTCTTGGGGGTGTCGAAGGCGCCAATGTCTTCCTTGCGGCCGGTGACGAAGTAGTCGGTGAACTCGCGGTTGAAGTTCTGCAGCGGGTCGGGCGTGAAGGTAAAGGTGGTGCGCCCGCTGGCAGAGCGCGAGAGCGGCCGGCCCTGTGCCTCGCGCTCTTCAATGATTTCGTCGAGCAGCGTGCGGTAGTGGGCGGTGATGTTCTTCACATAGCCCATGTCCTTGTAGCGGCCTTCGATCTTGAAGCTGCGCACGCCCGCGTCGATGAGGGCGCGCAGGTTGTCGCTCTGGTTGTTGTCCTTCATGCTCAGCACGTGCTTGTCGTGCGCAATGAAGCGGCCCTGCGCGTCGGTGACCTGGTAGGGCAGGCGGCAGGCCTGGCTGCAATCGCCGCGGTTGGCGCTGCGGCCGGTTTGCGCATGGCTGATGTTGCACTGGCCGCTGTAGGCCACACACAGCGCGCCGTGGATGAAGAACTCGATGTTGGCACGGCCGGGTGCATCCACCGGGCCGAGAGCCTTGTGCACGGCGGCAATCTGCTGCACCGTCAGCTCGCGTGCCAGCACGATCTGCGAGAGGCCGCAGTCCTGCAAGAAGCGTGCTTTTTCGGGCGTGCGGATGTCGGTCTGGGTGCTGGCGTGCAGCTGGATGGGGGGCAGGTCGATCTCCAGCAGGCCCATGTCCTGGATGATGAGCGCATCGGCCCCGGCCTCGTACACCTGCCAGGCCATCTGGCGGGCGGCCTCCAGCTCGTCGTCGCGCAGGATGGTATTGAGCGTGATGAAGATGCGGCTGTTGAAGCGGTGCGCGTGCTTCACCAGGCGCTCGATGTCCCGGATGTCGTTGCCCGCGCTGGCGCGTGCGCCAAAGGCGGGGCCGCCGATGTAGACGGCATCGGCGCCGTGGTTGATGGCTTCAATGCCAATGTCTGCGTCGCGCGCGGGCGAGAGCAGTTCGAGCTGGTGGGGCAGGAGGGACATGGGGCGCGATTATCCCAGCGGCCCGCCGGTCAGGCTATCGGGCATCGCGGCTGCAGGAATAGCGGCGCAGCCGTTCAGTTCTCTTTCATAAGCAAACGTAATGACAAATGCCAATTGCTAAGTTTGCATAGCATTTCCCGATTCAGGCCCCGGGCGTGGCTACGATGCGGGCCTCGCTGCGGCCACCCATGGGCTAGCGGCGGCTACACATGCTTTCTGGAGAACCCGTGCGCCTCGTTTCCCCGCTTCGTCTTTCCCGTACCGCGGCCACTGCCGCTGCTGCCGTGGCAGCCTGCTCGCTGCTGGCGGCCAATGTGTCTGCCCAGGATGTGCAGACCGTGCGCATCGCACACGCAGGCCCTGTCTCGGGCGGCATTGCCCACATCGGCAAGGACACCGAAAACGGCGTGCGCCTGGCCATTGACGATCTGAACGCGCAGGGCCTGGTGATTGCGGGCAAGAAGATCCGGTTCGAGATCGCTGCCGAAGACGACGCGGGCGACCCGCGCCAGGCCACCGCCGTGGCACAAAAGCTGTGTGACCAGAAGGTGGCCGGCGTGGTGGGCCACCTGCAGTCGGGCACGTCGATTCCCGCCTCTACCGTGTACGACCGCTGTGGCCTGCCACACATCACGGCCTCTGCGTCCAATCCCGACCTGACCAAGCCCGGCTACAAGACGTCGTTCCGACTCATTGCCAACGACAACGCGCTGGGTGCGGCGCTGGCCCTGTTTGCGGCCGATCACCTCAAGCTCAAGTCGGTGGCGATCATCGACGACCGCACGGCCTACGGCCAGGGGGTTGCCGCGGTGTTCAAGGCCACGGCGCTGCAAAAGGGACTGAAGGTGGTGGGCGAGGAGTTCACCAACGACAAGGCCACCGATTTCATGGCCATCCTCACGTCGCTCAAGAGCAAGAAACCCGATGCGGTGTTCTACGGTGGCCTGGATGCGCAGGCCGGCCCCATGCTGCGCCAGATGGAGCAGCTGGGTCTGGGCGGCGTGAAGTTTTTTGGCGGCGATGCCTTGTGCACCGAAAAGCTGCCCGAGCTGTCGGGCAAGACGCCTGCGCTGCGCAACGTGACCTGCGCCACGGGTGGCGCATCAGTGGACAGGATGCAGGGCGGGGCCGACTGGAAGAAGCGCTATGACGCGAAGTTTCCGGGCCAGTTCCAGATCTACAGCCCGTACGCATACGACGCAGCCATGGTGCTGGCAGACGCGATGAAGCGCGCCAACTCGGTCGATCCCAAGGTGTTCACGCCCTTCATTGCCAAGGCCGACTACAAGGGCGTGACCGCCAACATCGCCTTCACTGCCAAGGGCGAGCTCACCACGCCCGCCGTGACGCTGTACACCTTCAAGGACGGCAGCCGCGTGGCGCTGAATTGAGTCGGCAGTTTCCGTCCCCCGCAAAACGGCCGCCCTGTGCGGCCGTTTTGCTTTGGGGGCAGGAGGGCGTACAGGGCTTCCCTTACAGTCGTGCCCTGTCGCTGCGGCAAGGAGCAAAAAGCATGCGTGGATTATTCGGACTCGTGGGTTTGGTCGTGGTGTTGGCCGTTGTTGGCCTGCTCGCCAAGAGTCAGCTGTCGGCTGTGCGTGCCCCGGCGGTGGAGATGCCCGGCGCGGCGGCCGTGACGGCCGGTCCTGCTTCAGCCCCGGCAGGCAACGTGCGCGAGCAGAGTCGGCAGATGCAGGACCAGGTCCGCCAGCAGATGGAGGGGCTGATGCAGCAGGCCCGACCGATGCCGGAGGGCGAAAAATGAGCGAAATCGGCTGCATGTCCTTTATTTGATTGCCCCTGTAGCTACAAAAAAGATAGCAATGACAGTCGATGCGGATGCGCACTTCATGCAGCTGGCACTGGCCGAGGCACAGGCGGCTGCGCGTGCGGGCGAGGTACCCGTAGGGGCCGTGGTGGTGCAGGGCGGTCAGGTCATTGCCACGGGCCGCAATGCCCCGGTAGATGGCCACGACCCGACCGCCCACGCCGAGATCGTGGCGCTGCGCGCGGCTGCGCAGCGGCTGGGCAACTACCGGCTGGACGGCTGCACGCTGTACGTGACGCTGGAGCCCTGCGCCATGTGCAGCGGCGCGATGCTGCACGCGCGGCTGGCGCGGGTGGTGTTTGGCGCGGCCGAACCCAAGACGGGCGCGGCCGGATCGGTGCTTAACCTGTTTGCGCATGAACAGCTCAACCACCAGACTGTGGTGCAGGGCGGCGTGCTTGCCGATGCGTGCTCTGCACTGCTCAGCGATTTCTTCCGGCAGCGGCGCCAGCAGCAACGTGCCCAGGCGCTGGCCAGCCACCCGCTGCGCGACGACGCGCTGCGCACGCCCGATGCGGCCTTTGCAGGCCTGCCGGGCTACCCTTGGGCGCCGCAGTATGTGAGCGACCTGCCCAGCCTGGGCGGGCTGCGCATGCACTACCTGGACGAAGGCCCGCCAGATCCGATGACTGCACCGCGCACCTGGCTGTGCCTGCATGGCAATCCGGCTTGGAGCTACCTGTACCGCCGCATGTTGCCCCCATTTCTCGCAGCCGGTGACCGGGTGGTGGCGCCGGACCTGATCGGCTTTGGCAAAAGCGACAAGCCCAAGAAGGAGGCGGCGCACCGCTTCGGGTGGCACCGGCAGGTGCTGCTGGAGCTGGTGGAACGCCTTGATCTGCAGCGCACGGTACTCGTGGTGCAGGACTGGGGCGGCATCGTGGGCCTGACGCTGCCCATGGAAATGCCCCAGCGTTTTGAGGGCCTGCTGGTGATGAACACGCTGCTGGCCACGGGCGATGCGCCGCTGTCGCCCGGCTTCGTGCAGTGGCGCGCCATGTGCCGCGACAAGCCGCTGTACGGAGTGGGGCGGCTGTTCGGGCGGGGCAACCCGCATCTGACGGAAGCGGAGTGCGCTGCGTACGACGCACCGTTTCCGGACCGCGGCTACCGCGCTGCGCTGCGCGCGTTTCCCGAGCGGGTGCCTGCAGCGCAGGACGACGATGGCGCAGCGGTATCGCGTGCCGCGCGCGACTTCTGGCGTAGCCAGTGGCAAGGTCGCAGCCTGATGGTGGTGGGGGCGCAAGACCCGGTGCTCGGCCTGGCCACCATGCAGGCCTTGCGGCAGGATATTCGCGGCTGCCCCGAGCCCTGGGTTCTGCCTGCCGCCGGGCACTTCGTGCAGGAGCATGGCGAGGCCATTGCCGCACGGGCTGTGGAATACTTCGCGCTCTAAGAACCTGTTCAAAGCCTTTTTGGAGGTTGCATTGGAGTTCAATCGACCGATTGCACTCCAACCCTTCGGGCAAGCGCCTTGCCGGGCGGTCTGCGTTGTTGCACCGCTTGCCCATAGCACGGGCTATGGGCCGCGCGTTGCGCCTAGCAGCCCATCCCGGCAAGGCACTTGTGCAACTCCAAAAAGGCTTTGAACAGGTTCTGAAATCTGCTGCCCGCGTCTCGTCGCCCTTCCATGACCCGGCAGCAGCCCACCCCATTCATGGAGCGGGCCCCGGCGGCCCGAGCGCTTTGCAACACGATCACGACCCTTCGCAGTGCGACCACGACCATGGTCCCAAGCACATCTACATCTACTCGCCTTCGAGCGCGGTGCGCGACAAGCCGGCCTTCCGGCGCGGCATCGCCCGGTTGCAGGCCCTGGGGCATCAGGTGGAGGTGGACCCGGATGCGCTGGCTGTGCACACCCGCTTTGCAGGCGACGATGCCACGCGCCTTGCGGCCATCCACAGGGCTGCGGCCAGCGGTGCCGACGTGGCGCTGATTTCGCGCGGGGGGTATGGCCTGTCGCGCCTGCTGGGGGGCATCCGGTACAAGGCGGTGGCCAAGGCGGTCGAGAAGGGCACCCGTTTTGTAGGCGTGAGTGACTTCACTGCCTTCCAGCTGGCGCTGCTCGCCCAGACCGGTGCCACGTCATGGGCCGGGCCTTCCCTGGGGGCGGACTTTGGCGTGGCGGGCGGCGAGCCTGATGACATCATGGAAGCCTGTTTTGACGATCTCCTCAGTGGCCACGGCGAAGGCTCGGGCTGGCGCATGCACCGCGAAAAGCCGCACGCCACTACCGGCAAGCCCGCTGTGCCCGACGTCTATGTGAAGGACGCCACGCTCTGGGGCGGCAACCTCTCGGTGCTCGCGTCGCTCGTCGGGACACCCTACCTGCCCGACGCAATGGGTGGGGTGCTGTTTCTGGAGGATGTGCATGAGCACCCGTACCGTATCGAGCGCATGCTCACGCAGCTGCTCCACGCAGGGGTGCTCGCCCGGCAAAAGGCCGTGGTGCTCGGGCAGTTCACCAGCTTCAAGCTCGCGCCGCACGACAAGGGCTACAAGCTGCAGTCGGTGGTTGACTGGCTTCGCACCCAGATCAAGGCGCCCGTGCTGACCAACCTGCCCTTCGGGCATGTTCCCACCAAGGTGCTGCTGCCGGTCGGCGCCAAGGTGTCACTCTCGGTGGAAGACCGCGACGCGCTGATCTATTGGGGGCACACGCACTAGGGAGCCTGCGGCGCGGATGGTGGCAGGGGGCCGCTGCGGCCTCCAGCTCAGGGTGCGGCGTGCAGGGTCCGTGCCAGCGGGGGACGCAAGGATGTGGGCAACTGTCCCTGAAACAGCGCGGTGACCTGCTCCAGCGCGGAATGCGCCGTGGCTTCGCCACGCAGTACTGACAGCATGCTGAAGAGATCATTGCGTAGGTACCACAGCGCTTCAATGTCTGCCGCGTAGCGCAAGCGGATGTTCATGCGTGCCACTTCGCAGCCGGTGTCACCGGCCAGGCTGGTGAGCATGGCTTGTCGTATGCGTTCCAGGCCCTGATGGCGTACCCATGCCGTCGACGCCGGCTTGTCGCGGCCGAGCGGGTCATCGATGGGGGTGCAGACGTTGGGCTTGTTCCAGCGCATGAAGGTCGGCGGTAGCGCCATTGCAGTGCAGGGTCTATCAAGGTACGCCCGGGCCTTGCTTTGCGCAAGAGAGCTGCTCCTTTTTTTGCACAAAGACAACACTGTCTGCGCCGGCTCCAGGCGTTTTTCAACGGGGGTGCGGACGAAAACTTGGACTACTAGAAGGTAGTTCATGTATTCCTACGAAGACCGAATCCGAGCCGTTGAGCTCTACATCAAGCTCGGCAAACGCACCAGCCCGACCATCCGTCAGCTGGGTTACCCAACCAAGAATGCATTGAAGGGGTGGTACCGCGAGTATCAGCAGCGGCTCGACCTGCCGCTGGGATATGCCCGTCGGCAGCCGAAGTTCTCGCAGGGCCAGAAGGCAGCGGCCATCGAGCACTACCTCACACATGATCGATGCATCGCTGCCACCATGAGGGCGCTGGGCTATCCAGGGCGTGGAACGCTAACCAAGTGGGTCCGCGAGGCATTCCCTGAAGCCAGGATGGCCCTTGTCGGCAGTGTGGGCCAGCGAAGATATCCCGATAGCTTGAAGCACGCGGGAGTGATGGAGCTTTGCACCCGGCAGGAAAGTGCACAGGCTGTTGCCGACAGGCTCGGCGTGTGCCGGCCAACGTTGTACAACTGGAAGAACCAGCTTCTGGGGCGTGAGGCACCCGCATCAATGAAACACACCGATCGATCACCGCAGGCGCAAGAGCGTGAAGAGCTCGAGCGCCAAGTTGAGATACTGCGCCACGAAGTCAGGCAACTGCGCCTTGAGCAGGACCTCTTGAACAAGGCCAATGAACTGTTAAAAAAAGGCCTGGGCGTCGATCTGCAGCTCCTATCCAACCGGGAGAAGACACTGCTGATTGACGCCCTCAGGGAGCACTATGGCCTGCCAGAGCTCCTTGCACAGTTGAGTCTTGCGCGTAGCTCGTACTTCTACCATCGGGCCCGCGCGGCAATCGGAGACAAGTACGTGAGGGTGCGCCAGTCCATCACCGAGATCTTCGAGTCCAATCACCGCTGCTATGGCTACCGCAGGCTGCAAGCCTCACTGGCCAGAGAGCAAGGCCCGATCTCCGAGAAGGTGATACAGCGGCTGATGAAGCAAGAGAGCCTGGTCGTTGCAAAACCCAAGAGGCGTCGGTATGCGTCTTACCTGGGCGAGATCAGCCCAGCACCAGAGAACATCATCAACCGTGACTTCCAGGCAGCAGCCCCCAACAAGAAATGGCTGACCGACATCACGGAGTTCCAGATCCCTGCAGGCAAGGTCTACCTGTCGCCGATCATCGATTGCTTCGACGGGATGGTGGTGAGCTGGACCATCGGCACGAGTCCGGATGCAGAGCTGGTCAACACCATGCTGGATGCAGCCATCGAGACCGTCACAGAGACAAGCGATCGACCAGTGGTCCACTCAGACCGCGGAGGTCACTACCGCTGGCCTGGCTGGCTATCCAGAATGAGCGAGGCCAAGCTCACCCGCTCGATGTCCCGCAAGGCCTGCTCGCCTGACAACGCAGCGTGCGAGGGCTTCTTCGGTCGGTTGAAGAATGAACTGTTCTATCCTCGGGACTGGAAGAGCGTCACAGTTGAGCAGTTCATTGAAGTGCTCGACGACTACATCCGTTGGTACAACGAGAAGCGGATCAAGATCTCCCTGGGGGCCCTCAGCCCGATCGAATACCGGGTGAGCCTTGGACTTGCGGCATAAAACCAGTCCAAGTTTTTATCCGCACCCCCCGCACGCGATCTGCCCTGCTGGACTAAACTGGTCAGATGTTGTTGCTTCTGTGGCGTTACCCATGACCGTGCTTTCGACGGTGGTCTTTGCCGATATTTCGGGTAGTGCTTCCCTGTACGAAACGTTGGGCAACGAACGTGCTACCGATGCGATCACCAAGATGACCCAGTGGCTGGGTGATACGGTGGAGTCGCACGGGGGGCGTGTGGTCAAGACCCTGGGCGACGGTGTGCTGGGACTTTTTGGTGATGCCTCGGGTGCGGTCGCTGCCATGGCGCACCTGCTGCGTGAGCATCTGGCCCGGCTGGACCGCTGGCCCCAGCCGCTGCAGCTGAGCATTCGCGTGGGCATTGCCAGCGGCGAGGTCGTCGATGTGGACGGCGACTGCTATGGCGATGCCGTCAACGTGGCCGCACGCCTGTGCGAGCTGGCCGGCCCTGGCGAGATATGGGCTACGGAAAACTCGGTGTTGCTGGCCGGTACCGCGGCAGATGTGCATTACCGCAACCTGGGCCAGATGGATCTGCGCGGCAAGTCCAATCCGCTGGTCCTCTACCAGGTCGAATGGCGCGAAAACGAAACGCTGGATTCGCTCACCATGCAGGCAGCGCTGGCCAGCAGCTTTGCGCCGATGGATTCGATCCTGGGGCAGATCCAGTTCTCGTGGCACGGCATCGACATGACCTTTTCCTCGACCGATGCGCCCGTGCATGTGGGCCGTGCCAACCACGCCCAGTTGTGCATCAACGACCCACGCGTATCGCGCCTGCATGCGCGCATCGACTGGCGCAACAGCGGCTTTCTGCTGACGGACCTGAGCAGCTTCGGGACGTGGGTGCAGTTTGAGGGCAGTGCGTCGCCCGTGCGGCTGCGGCGCGACGCCTGCATTCTGCATGGCAGTGGGCAGATTGCGCTGGGGGTTTCGTTCAGCGAGCCCAGCGCACCGGTTCTGACCTTCCGCATCGCAGGCAGCAGCGTACACCTGCGCTGACGCATCAGCCGCGCGGCGCCAGCTGTGCCTCACGCGAGCGGGACAGTTGCCCCCCCGGCTTGCATCAAAATCCAGCCAGGCGATATCGCCCATAAAAACGACTAACGGAGATCAGAACAATGGCGTGGATGAAGCGAACAGCCGTGGGGCTGGTGGTGGCCGCCTTGCTGGCAGGTACGGCCGCAGCGGTGTACGTGCAGCGCAGTTTTGCAGTGGTAGACGGCAAGCTTCAAGTGAGCGGCCTGCAAGCGCCGGTGACGGTGCAGCGCGACGCCTCGGACGTGACACACATCAGTGCACAGGGCCCGCAGGACGTGTGGTTTGCCATGGGTTACGTGCACGCACAGGAACGCACCTGGCAGCTGGAATTCAACCGCCGCGTGATGCATGGGCAGCTCTCCGAAGTGTTCGGCGCAGCCACGCTCGAAACCGACAAGCTCATGCGCGCGCTCGACATCGCCGGTGCGGCGCGGCGCCAGTACGAGGGCTTGCCAGCGTATGCCAGGGAAGCCCTGCAGGCCTACAGCCAGGGCATCAACGCCTTCCACAAAGACCGCCCGCAAGCCCTGCCACCCGAATTCCACATCCTGCGCGTGACCCCCGGCGGAGCTGCCGGCAAGGTGTGGGAACCGGAGGACAGCGTGGGCTGGGCATTGATGATGGCGCTGGACCTGGGCGGCAACTGGGGCAATGAATTTGCACGCCTGTCGGTGGCTGGCGCCCTGGACACGGGTCGCCTGTGGCAGCTGATGCCGCCATACCCCGGCGAGGCCCCGGTGGCCAATGCCGACCTGGCCACGCTGTACCGCGAACTGGGCGTGTACCGCAACGCGCCTGCAGGCACCGCCAAGGCTGCCGCTGTGTCGCAAGCCCCTGCAGCGCCGCACGGACAGGGTCCGTTGTCTGCACAGGTGAGCGCCGGGATGCTGGCCTGGGCCGACGAGCTCACGCGCAACGCGGGCACGAACGAGGGCAAGGGCAGCAACAACTGGGTGCTGGCCGGCACCCGCACCGTCAGCGGCAAGCCGCTGCTTGCCAACGATCCGCACCTGGGCCTGTCTGCGCCGGCGATCTGGTACTTTGCCGGGCTCAAGGCTCCCGCGGGCAAGGCCAAGGATGGCACCGACGTAGCCGCCATCGATGCCGTGGGCGCTACCCTGCCGGGCCTGCCTTTTGTCGTGCTGGGCCGCACCAGCCGCGTGGCCTGGGGCTTTACCAACACGGGGCCCGACGTGCAGGACCTGTACCTGGAGCAGATCAACCCCGCCAACCCGGCGCAATACCGCACGCCCGATGGCTGGGCCGACTTTGCTGTGCGCAACGAGACCATTCGCGTCAAGGGTGAGGCAGATGTGCAAATCACGCTGCGCAGCACCCGCCACGGCCCGGTGCTGAGCGATGCCCAGAAGTCGCACGCCGATGTGCTTGACCTGGGGAAATACGTGCTGGCCCTGCGCTGGGCCGCGCTCGATACCGACAACCAGACGGTGCTGGCAGGCCTGCAGACCAACCAGGCCAAGACGGTGGACGAGCTGTTCCAGGCGCTTTCGCATTACCACTCGCCCATGCAAAGCGTGGTGGCCGCCGACGATCAGGGCAACATCCGCTTCAAGGCCATGGGGCGCGTACCGGTGCGCGATGCCGCCAATGACATCCGCGGTGCGGCCCCATCCCCCGGCTGGGACGCGCGCTACGACTGGAAGGGCTGGCTGCCGCTGGAGCAGACCCCGCAGGACGACGGCGCAGCCAAAGGCTGGGTGGCTACCGCCAACCAGCGTGTCACGGCCCCGGGCTATCCGCACTACATCACGCAGGACTGGGCACTGCCTTACCGCTACGACCGCATCGTCCAGCTCATCGAGGCGACCGACAAGCACGACGCAGCGAGCATGCAGGCCATTCACCGCGACATCACCTCGCTGGCCACGCGCAAGCTGCTCCCTTACCTGCAACAGGCCACGTCCAGCCATCCGCTGGCTGCGGCAGTCCAGGCGCAGCTCAATGACTTTGACGGCGTCATGGATGCCGCCAAGCCCGCGCCGCTGGTGTTCGCAGCCTGGGCTGACGAGCTCACGCGCGGTCTGATCGTGCCGCGCATCGGCGAGGCGCGCTTTGCGGCCACGTATGGCAAGCGCGACTACCGCGCGGCCCTGGAAGGCATCCTGGAGCGCAACGACGCGTGGTGGTGCCAGCCGTCGAGCTGCGCCGAGCAATCCGGCGCTGCACTGGGTCGCGCGCTCGACCGTCTTCAGGCAGCTTACGGGGCGGATCCGGCTGCCTGGCGCTGGGGCGCTGCCCACCCCGCGGTCAGCGCCCACCGCCCGTTCAGCAACGTGGCGGCGCTGGCCCGCTACTTTGATGTCAGCGTGCCCTCGCACGGCGACTCGTACACCGTCAATGTGGGCCAGTACAACGCCGGCGAGGCCAAGGGGCCGTTCGTGAACCGCCACGCCGCTTCGCTGCGCGCGGTGTATGACCTGGCTGACCTGGAGCAGTCCAGCTTCATCTATCAGACCGGGCAAAGCGGCCTGGTGTTTTCGCCGCGCTACCGCGACATGGCAGATACCTGGGCGCAGACCGGTTACCGGCCGCTGTTGCGCCAGCCTGCAAGGTGGGTGCATGAGCTGACCCTGGCACCTGCCGCGAAGTAGGGCTTCCGCAGTACCCCGCGCGCGCTTTCTCACGTCGGGGTACCCGTCCATCGCCGGCGCCCGGCCCGCCACGGGCCCCGAGGCGGCCCTGGCCGTTAAAACAGAACGAAACTGGGCGATAGTCCAATCTCAATCATTGCTCGCAGCTATAAAAAACGTAGCAAAAGGTTCCGTGTCTGGCAGCACATATGCGACGCCCGGGCCCGCACCCAGCAGCGGCGCAATGTGCTTGTCATAGAACATCTCTGGCGCATTGATGCACCCGTAGCTGATGCGCCGGTCGGCTGCGCTGGCGCTGGCAAGGCGTTGCTTGCGGCGCTCGGCTGCACTCACGCTGCGAACGCGGTGCAGTGAAACGGCAGTGTCGTAGTCAATCCAGACGATGTCCTCCCCGTGCAGGTTTCGCCCGGGTTCGGTGGCAAAGCGGCCAGCGGGGGTGGTGCGTTCTTCGGGGCGGATCTGTGAGAGCGGGCGGTCACCAATACCGGGCACGGACCGGTCTCCGCGGGCGGAACCGAGCAAAACCGGGGCGCTGCCCAGCCAGTGCGCGCGCGCCGAGAAGACGTGGATGGATGCCACGGGTTTGTCCACCACCACGAATGGCAGGCCCAGATGGTCGCGTGTGTCGGTGGACCATCGCACGATGCGTTGTGCTTCGTCCGAGGCGCCGGCAGGCGGCCAGGTTGCACCGCGGGCCAGCAGCGGGACCGCTGCGGGGCCCAGCACGGCAGTGCGCAAGGTGGCGCGCAGAAACATCCTGCGGGCCTCGGAGCGAGATGTGTGGTGGATCGTGATGGAGGGCGGCATGGAACGGTTGCGTGGATGGCAGCGCGAGCCAGTTTGCCACTGGCGCAGTTGGCTTCAATAATGCAGACAAGCCACCGTACCTCCATGGCCCTCACGCTGTGCCCGCCCCATGTTGTTCAACCGCCTTCGCAATGTCTTTCGCTCCGGTACCCGCCACGCTGCATCCATCCGCGGCGTGACCAATGCAGAGGTCGCCCGGTGGGCGGCCGTGCAGCAGCTGGCCATCGTGCCGCAGGCTACCGACGGCCACTTTGACCTGGGCGGAGACCTGCATGGACGCCCCTGGAGGCTCGAGTGCGGCCCAGCTGCGCGCGACTATGTCGATGGCCTGGAGCTGCGTGGCCGTGCCGACATCGACGCCGATCCGGATGCCGCCGTGATGGTGCTCAACCGGGCACTGCTCGATTCGCTCGAAGGCCTGGCCTATGACGCGATCACGGATACGTTGCAGACCACGGTGAACGCTGATCTGCCCGAGGAAATTCGCTGGCTGGCGATGTATGAAGAGGTGTCCTGGCCTGGCCTGCCTGCTTCGTTCAGGCAGCATTTCGCGGTGGTGGCAGAGCACGCTGAAACGGCGCAACGCTGGGTGCAGGCGCCGCTGGTTTCGCAGCTGCTCGACATCGCCGAAAGCGAGGACGCTGACCACGAGCGTGCCCAGTCGCCCGTCCTGCTGATGCTGGTGCGTGGCAAGGTGTACCTGCGTATGGAACACACCCGGCGTACCCTGGCCGAGGTGGCCTATGCCACCCACGCGCTGCTGGTGGCCTCGCAGAGCGCCATGCAGCACGTCGCACCCATGCCTGTGCAGACGTCGCCCGAGGCACCCGTACCATCCGGTGAAGGAGGTGCAGAGCAGAGCCCAGTGCACGATGCGTCTCTGCAGGGCAACCGCGCGCCGGGTCAGACGCGCGCGGCTTCGGATGCCGCGTAGCGGTCAGTCCGCCAAAGTTGTCTGATGCCGTTGGTGCCGCCTGTCGCCTGCCCATGAAAAAAGCGGCCCGCGGGCCGCTTCTGTCGTCCGGGGGGAGGCTGCCGGTGGGGCGCCCGCGCAACGGGTCTGCTGCCGCCCGGCAACCTGGTGTCTCAGCTGCCGCGCGTGACGGGCACGCTGGCGTCGCGGCCATAGGTACCGTATTTGCCCAGCTCCCACTTGGCAATCGCGTTGCGGTGCACTTCATCGGGACCGTCCGCAAACCGCAGCGTGCGAGCGTTGGCGTAGGCGTAGGCCAGCGGGAAGTCGTCGCTCACCCCGCCGCCGCCGTGTACCTGCATGGCCCAGTCAATCACCTCGCAGGCCATGGTGGGAGCCACCACCTTGATCATGGCGATCTCGGTGCGGGCCACCTTGTTGCCGGCGATGTCCATCAGCCATGCCGCCTTGAGCGTGAGCAGGCGGGCCATGTCGATCTTGCAGCGGGCTTCGGCAATGCGCTCTTGCGTCACGGTCTGTTGCGCTACCGTCTTGCCGAATGCCACGCGCGAGGAAGCTCGCTTGCACATCAGTTCCAGTGCGCGTTCAGCCAGCCCGATCAGGCGCATGCAGTGATGGATGCGCCCGGGGCCCAGGCGCCCCTGGGCGATCTCGAAGCCGCGGCCTTCGCCCAGCAGAATATTGGAGACGGGCACGCGCACGTTCTCGAACGTCATCTCCACGTGGCCGTGCGGCGCGTCGTCGTAGCCAAACACGTTGAGCGGACGGATGATGTTGATGCCCTTGGCATCGGCGGGCACCAGCACCATGCTCTGCTGCGAGTGGCGGGCTGCCTCGGGGTCGGTCTTGCCCATGGTGACGAACACCGCGCAGCGCGGGTCTGCTGCGCCAGAAATCCACCACTTGCGGCCATTGATCACGTACTCGTCGCCATCGCGCTCGATGCGGGTTTCAATGTTGGTCGCGTCGCTCGATGCCACTGCGGGCTCGGTCATCGCGAAGGCAGAGCGGATCTTGCCTTCGAGCAGGGGCTTGAGCCAGCGGGCCTTGTTGGCCTCGTCGCCATAGCGGGCAATCGTTTCCATGTTGCCCGTGTCGGGGGCCGAGCAGTTGAACACTTCGCTGGCCCATGGCACGCGGCCCATGATTTCGGCCAGGGGCGCGTATTCCTGGTTGGTCAGGCCTGCGCCTTCGTAGCCCGATGCTGCAGCGCTGTCCACCGGCAGGAACAGGTTCCACAGGCCGGCGGCCTGGGCCTTGGGCTTGAGCTGCTCGATGGTGGTGAGCGCAGACCAGCGCTTTCCGGCAGCCGTGTTGGCGGCCAGTTCGGCCGCGTACGCAGATTCGGCCGGGTAGATGTGGTCGTCCATGAACTGGAGCAGTTTGGCCTGCAGTTCCTTGGTCTTGGGGGAGTAGTCAAAGTCCATGGGGTCTCCGTCAAAAAATCGGTGGGGCGGGGTGCTGCGATGGGCTCAGCCGCGCTGCGCAAACGACCATGCCAGCTGCGCCATGGGCCGTGCCGTGTCGCCAGAAGCCTTGGCCTGCGCGCTGGAGGCCGTGCCGGCTTCGACGCGCTTGGCAATGCCCTGCAGGATGGCCGCGATGCGGAACATGTTGTAGGCTAGATAGAAGTTCCAGTCGGCACGCAGCGATTCGGGCGTGGCGATGCCGGTGCGCTCGCAGTAGCGGCGGATGTAGGTGTCTTCGTCAGGGATGCCCAGCGCGGCGACGTCCAGACCCGCGATGCCGCGGCCCAGCGATGCGGGGATGTGCCAGCTCATGCAGTGGTAGCTGAAGTCGGCCAGCGGATGGCCCAGCGTGGACAGTTCCCAGTCCAGCACGGCGATCACGCGGGGCTCGGTGGGGTGGAACATGAGGTTGTCCAGACGGTAGTCGCCGTGCACGATGGAGACATGGCTCTCGTCGCGGGCGCTCGCGGGCATGTTGGCTGGCAGCCACTCCATCAGGCGGCCCATCTCCTCGATGGGCTGGGTGATGGACGCTACGTACTGCTTGCTCCAGCGGCCGATCTGGCGATCGAAATAGTTGCCCGGCTTTCCGTATCCGGCCAGGCCGCGGTCGGCAAACTTCACGGTGTGCAAGGCCGAGATCACGCGGTTCATCTCGTTGTAGATGGCACCGCGTTCGGCAGGCTCCATGCCAGGCAGCGACTGGTCCCACAGCACGCGCCCCTGCATGCATTCCATGACGTAGAACGCGCGGCCGATCACGCTTTCGTCCTCGCACAGTACATGCATGCGCGGCACGGGCACGTCGGTGCCATAGAGGCCGCTCATCACGGCAAACTCGCGCTCGATGGCATGGGCCGATGGCAGCAGCTTGGCTACCGGGCCGGGCTTGGAGCGCATGACGTAGCTTGCCGTGGGCGTGTTGAGCTTGTACGTGGGGTTGGACTGGCCGCCCTTGAACATCTCCACGCTCAGCGGGCCGGCAAAGCCCTCCATGTTCTTCTCCAGCCAGGCCGTTAGCGCGCCGGTGTCGAAGGCGTGCTGTTCAGAAACCGGGCGCGTGCCGACGAAATGGTCAAAGTTGCTCATGGATGGCGTGGATTTTTCAGTTGTCGGTTTCGGCAATCCGCATGAGCGCTTCGCGATCGCGCACTACCAGGCCGCCCGGCTCGATGCGGATGGCATCCTCGCGTTCCATGGCCTTGAGTTCCTGATTCACGCGCTGACGCGAAGCGCCGAGCAGCTGCGCAAGCTCTTCCTGCGCCAGTTGCAGGCCGATGCGCATCTCGCTGCCGTCCGAAAGGCTGGGGATGCCATAGCTGCGCACCAGGTGCACCAGCTGCTTGGCAAGCCGGGCTCGCAGGGGCAGGGTGTTGAGGTCTTCCACCAGGCCGTACAGCTGGCGTATGCGCCGTGCGTGCAGTCGCAGCATGGCTTCGTAAAACTCCACATGGGCCGCGAGAATCTTGCGGAAGTCGGCCTTGGCCACGCACAGGATGGTGGTGTCGCCATGGGCGTAGGCATCGTGCGTGCGCCGGTCCCCGTCGAAGATCGCCACGTCGCCGAACCAGATGCCGGGCTCCACATAGGTCAACGTGATCTGCTTGCCGGAGATGGAGGTCGAGCTCACCCGCACCGCACCGCGGGCGCACGCAATCCACTCCTCGGGCGGGTCTCCGCGGGCGGCAATCAGGCCGCCGTCCTTGAAGCGTTTGACGTAGGCACATCGCAGGATGTCGTGGCGTAGCGAGGGTGAAAGGGATGAAAACCAGCGACCGGAGTTGATCGCTTCTCGTTCTTCGATAGTAAGAATCGGGTCGTCCATGGGCTGTCTTTTGCGTGACTGGTAACGGGACCATTGTCGCGTCAGGGACCTTCGCGCCGCGTCAGGGTTTGTCACCTGCGCGTCTGCGGCGGTGCGGGTGTGCGCTTTGGGGGGGCATGGGTTGCCAGCGCCTGGCGGACCTGCGCGGTAGACCTGTTGTCCGCCCGCTGAACACCCATGAAAAAACCGGGTCCGCGTGGCGCGCAACCCGGTCTGGCTGGTCAGTATGCGCTCGGCAGCCTCGATGGTGCGCGCGCGCAGCCAGCGCTATTCATAACGGGGTACGCGCTTTTCCAGGAACGCACTGATACCCACACCAGCGTTCGCGTGGTGCAGATTCTTCACGAAGTGATCGCGTTCCTGGTTGAGGTGCTGCGTCAGGCTTGCGTGGGGTGCATCATTGACCAGCTCCTTGATGCTGGCCAGCGCGTTGGGGGCACGCGCGTTGAGATGCTCAGCCATGGCAAGCGCCGCATCCAGCGCACTGCCCGGCTCGGCAATGCGATTGACCAGCCCCAGCGCATGCAACCGCTCAGCGCCCAGGCGGTCGCCACACATCAGGATTTCAGTAGCCATTTGCCGCGGCAGGTCATGCACCAGACTCCAGCTGCCGCCGCCATCCGGCGACAGTGCCACGTTGCTGTAAGCCATCACAAAGACAGCGTTGCGTGCTGCCACGATCATGTCGCAGGCCAGCGCCAGCGAGAAGCCCGCACCCGCAGCGGCGCCCTCGACCGCTGCGATCACCGGCTTGGGGTACGTGCGGATGGTCTCGATCCAGTTGTGCAGGCATTCAATGCTCTGTGCCTGCACCTCGGGGTCTTGCTGCCGGTTGGCCAGCAGGCGTTCCAGATTGCCTCCGGCGCAAAACATGCCGTCGGCACCGGTAATGATCACGCTGCGGATGTCTGCACTGCGTTCGGCAACGCCCAGGGCCTCGATGCCCGCGGCATACATCGCCGGGTCGATGGCGTTGCGCCGCTCCGGGTTGCGAAGGGTGAGGATCAGGGTCTGGCCCTGGCTGGTGCTCTGGAGTTCTGCGGGCATGGGAAACCTTGGTGTGGGGCGTCAGGCAGCAGGGGACAAGAGGTGCGGTGCCATCCGTGCTGCGGCCTACGGTGGCCGTTGTCCCTGCAGACTGCTCAATGCACACCCTGCGGCCATCATCTTCCGCACACGCGGGGCAGGGTGGTGGATGGGTTGACGGCGCAGCGTCATTCTTCGACGTGTGTCAGGCTCAGCCCAATCGCTCCACGCCTGCGCAGCCAGGGGCTGGGGCGGTAGCGGGTGTCCCCGTAAACCGTTTGCATGTTGAACAGCACTTCAAGAATGTTGGTGGGCCCCCATCGGTCCCCCATGGCGAGGGGCCCTAGCGGGTAACCCAGGCCCAGGGTCACGGCAGTGTCCAGATCCCGCGGGCTGCAGATGCCCTGCTGGCAGATGTCGCTGGCGATGTTGACGATGGTTGCCACCACACGCTGCGTCACGAAGCCGCCGCTGTCACGGATCACGCTCACGGCCTTGCCATCGCGGGCGAACAGCGCATGCGCTGCGTTGCGGATGTCCACACGCGTGGCCGGGTTGGTGGCCAGCACGCGTCGCCGCGTCGCCGCATCGTCGATCAGCATGTCGATACCGATGGTGCGGGCTGGGTCCAGCCGCTCGACGACCGCCACAGTGGTGATGTCGAACCCGAGCGGGGCCACCAGGGTGATCGCGTGCGCCGAAGGCGACTGGCCGGTTTCAATCGTTGCGCCCAGGTCCTTGAGCAGCTGGTACAGCTCTGCACGGCGCGAGGCGCGTGGCGACACCCACACGGGTGGAATTTGCTCGACCGCGGGCGCGGGCGGTTCCGGCAGAACCTGTGCCACGCCGTCGGCATACCGGTAGAAGCCTTCGCCCACCTTCTTGCCGAGCAGTCCGCCTGCAAGACGTTGTGCCGTAATCACACTGGGCCGAAAGCGGGGCTCTTCGTAGTACTGGTGGTAGATCGATTCCATCACCGGATGCGAGACATCCAGAGCGGTCAGATCCATCAGCTCGAACGGCCCGAGCTTGAAACCCACCTGGTCGCGCAGGATGCGGTCCACGGTAGCGAAATCAGTAACGCCTTCGCCCACGATGCGCAGCGCCTCGGTGCCGAAGCCGCGGCCGGCATGGTTGACGATGAAGCCCGGCGTGTCCTGCGCCTGTACCGGCGTGTGTCCCATCTGCCGGGCGTAGTTCACGAGGGCTGTGCAGACGGCAGGGTCAGTCTTCAAACCTGCAATGACTTCTACCACCTTCATCAGCGGTACCGGGTTGAAGAAATGAAAGCCCGCGAGCTGTCCAGGCCGGGCCAGGCCGGCTCCGATCGCCGTGACCGACAGCGAGGATGTGTTGGTGGCCAGCACCGCGTCATCGCGCAGAACCCGTTGCAGCTGCATCAGCAGCGCTTGCTTGGCATCCAGCCGCTCGACGATGGCCTCCACCACGAGGTCACAGGGGGCAAGGTCTGCAACTGCTGCGACGGGGTGCAGCCGTGCTGCATAGGCGCTGGCTTGGGTTTCGTCGAGCCGGCCCTTGGCCACCAGCCTGGCCCACTGGTCTTCGAGCGCGGCTTTTGCCGCCTGGGCTGCGCCCGGATTGGCATCGAGCAGCAACACCTCGCTGCCGGCCTGCGCCGCGATTTGTGCGATGCCTCGGCCCATTGCGCCCGTACCGGCAATTCCGATGCGTGGAAACTGAATTTTCATAGCGCGATTATGGCTGTGGCTCTGGTTGCGGGTTGTGTGCAAGAATCATCTCCACCCGAGTAGAATGAATTGTGAAAATCAGTAACACCATATTTGGCGCTGGCGTGTGGATGCTTGCGGCCGGCGCCAGTGCCCTGTCTCTGGGTGGCAGCCGCGGCCAAGTCACCATTGGTGCGCCGGTGGATCTGGCATTCGAGGTCCAGCCCGATGCGGGGTCGGACATTGCCGGGTCGTGTGTTACTGCCGAGGTGTTTGTGGGCGACACTCCGTTGGGCGATGCCCGAGTGCGGGTCACGCCCATGGCCGAGTCGCGGGGGCGCATGCCTGCTGTGCGGGTACAGACCTCGGTGGTGGTTGACGAGCCCGTCCTGAGGGTGACCCTCACAGCGGGCTGTTCCGGCAAAACCACACGCACGTACACATTTCTTTCCGAGCTTCCTTCTGCGGCCGCGCGATCAGGCGGGCCGGTGGATGTTGCGCGACTGGCGCAGGCGGCTGAGCCTTCGGCTGGGTCCGGACCACTGCGTTCGCCCTTGGTGCCAGCGCCTGCCGAAGTGTCGGGTTCTTCTGCTCCATCCCCCATCAGGCGTGCACCTGGTCGGCCAGTGTCGGACGATGGCGCGAAGCCCGCGGTGGCCGCGCTGCCGCCCGGTCGCCCGGTCAAGCCCAGGGCAGTACCGGCGCCCTCGGCCGCCAGGTCGCCAGCATCGCGCCTCGTTGTCGAGCCGCTCGACACCTGGCTCGACAGCCCTGTGGTGCTGCGCAGCGCTCCACTGCTAGGCATCACTCCGGATGAGCAGCCCTCCGCGCAGCGCGCGCAGGCGGCTGCCTTGTGGAAAGCGCTCAACGTGCAGCCCGGGGACGTCGATGCCGATGCTGAGCGCGCAAAGGCCCTGGAGGGCGATCTCGCCAATGTGAAGGCCCAGGCAGCACGGGACCGCGCCTCTGCAGCGCAGCTGCAGGAGCAACTGGCGCAGGCAGAGAACGAGCGGTTTTCCCCGACGGTGGTGTATGGCCTTGCCGGTTTGCTGGCTCTGGCCCTGGCCGCCGCCGCCTGGGCGCTGCTGCGGCTTCGGAGTGCGTCGGACAGGGCTGTCAAGTCGTGGCGTGATTCCGTGGCCCTGGGATCCAGGGAGGCGGTCGAGACTCATGAAGCCGTGCTGAGCCTTACGCCCTATCCGGACGACACCTGGCCTCCCTCGCAAACCCAGCCAGGGGCAGGGCCTGTGTCCGGGCGTGGTGATCTGGGTGTGACCACGGCCCCTGCGCCGGGGCCTTTCAGCGCCCCTGCCCCCCTGCATCCTCCAGCCCCGGCGCCGCAGCCCAGGGCGCCCGCACCGGCGCCAGCGCTGCACATCGTCAACCCTGAAGAGTTGTTCGACATTCAGCAGCAGGCAGAGTTCTTCGTGTCGGTGGGCGAGCACCAGCAAGCCATCGAGGTGCTCAAGCACCACATTGAAGAACACCACAAGACATCTCCGCTGGCGTATCTGGAGCTGCTGCGGCTCTATCACACCCTGAGCCGTGTCGACGAATTCTCCCAGCTGCGGCTGCAGTTCATGCAGTCTTTCAACGCGCAGGTGCCTGATTTCGCCGCGTTCAGTCGCCCCGGCCGCGTGCTGGAGCATTACAACGATGCGCTGGCTGAAATCGAGGCACAGTGGAGCACTCCAGAAGTGCTCGGGCTGCTGGAGAGCTATCTGTTCCGGGAAGAGGGTGGTGCGGCGGTAGACCCCTTCGATCTCGCCGCCTACGACGATCTGCTGCTGCTGCTGGCCGTTGCCCAGACCACGCCCGCTAGCGCCCGGGGCGCTCCGCCTCCGCGGAACCGGACCACGCCCATGGCACCACCGCGCAGCGAATCGGCTGTGTTCAGCGGAGTGCTGGCGTCCGGCGCGGCTGTGCCAGCCTCTGCTACCGGTTTCGATGCTTCCCAGGACATGCTCGCCAGTGGTATCGACTTCGACTTTGATTCGTTGCCCGGTGGCCTCAACCTCGATAGTCCCGCGGCAAATCCCTTTCCCGTGGATTCACTTGCGGTGCCGTTGGACCTCGACCTTTCGGAAGCGCCCCACCTCACGCTCAGCGATCTGCCTGCCGTGCCCGTCACTCCGCCTCCGGCCCCCGGGCAGCCTGTAGGCTTTGGCATGGACAACGAACTGATGGAACTCAGGCTCGAGCTGGAGCAGCGCAAAAAGGGCGATCTCGGTTAGCGCGCCGGGACTGCAACCCGGCCAAGCGGAGGAGCCTACGGGCGGCTATGGCAACGGCAAGCCGCTGTGCACGAAATCACAGCCACCCGCGTGCCTCGTTCGTACAGTGTCAGCCTTGCATCAGTGCCTTGAGCGCAGCCGCCTGCGTCTCGGGATTCGCAGCATTCACGAGCGCCCGCACGACCGCGATGGAGCCCACACCCGTGGCAAGCACCTCGCCAAACTGCTCTGCTCCGATGCCGCCAATGGCGACTTGCGGGTAGTTGCGCAGCAGGCGTGCGTACACGCCCAGCCGCCCCACGCCTTGCGGCGCAGTGGCCATCTTCTTGAGCGTGGTCGGAAATACCGCTCCCATGGCGATGTAGCTCGGGCCCACGGCGTCGGCCCGCACCATTTCGGCGTAACCGTGCGTGCTCACGCCCAGCCGGATCCCGCTCGCACGCAGTGCGCCGAGCTGGTCGGGGTGCAATGCGTCGAGGTCTTCCTGCCCGAGGTGGATACCGTAGGCCCCCGCGTCAATGGCAGCCTGCCAGTGATCGTTGATGAACAGCAATGCGCCTGTGCCGTGTACAGCCGCGACAGAAGCGGCGATCTCGCGTTTGACTGCGACGGTATCGGTGGACTTGAAGCGCAACTGTACGGTGGGTACCCCTGCACGCGCCATGCGCCCGACCCACTCGGCATTTGGCAGTACTGCGTACAGTCCGAGACGCTGGGGGCACTGCGCAAAGGCCAGACGCCGTGGCACAGGCTGCAGGCCAAAGTCCTCCGGTTCCACAGGCCAGCTGGTGGCGTCAAAGGAGCCTGTTCGTACCGTCTGTGCCAGCCACGCACGGGCCAGGCACTGCGCGTCGGTGGGAATGAAACCCAGCTGGCTGCAACCATGCAAGGCCGCCACGTATGCGCTCTCTTGCGCTGCAGGCGTCGGCGCCGGCTGGGGTTCAAATCCGGCGAATGTGGCCGAGTGATGGGCCACGATGGCCTTCGCCATCTCCAGGGTGTTGCTGTCATGCATGGCTGTGGTGCCAGAAAGGTGTGCCCAGGACGGGCGTGCTCGGCTGGGCGGCGTCTTGTGCAGCCATGGCGCCAGCCCGACGCGCCGCACGGCCCCCGCTGACCGCATCGGCAAATGCACCTGCCATGGCCACCGGGTCCTGTGCCAGTGCGACTGCGGTGTTGAGCAACACCCCGTCGTAGCCCCATTCCATGACCTGGCAAGCGTGCGACGGCAGGCCCAGCCCGGCGTCGACCAGCATGGGTACGCTCAGGCGCTCGCGCAGCATCTGCAGGGCATAGGGGTTCACGGGGCCGCGCCCGGTGCCTATCGGCGCCGCCCATGGCATGACCGCCTGGCAGCCCACATCCACGAGGCGCTGGCACAGCACGAGGTCTTCGGTGCAGTAGGGCAGCACCTGGAAGCCTTCCTTGATGAGGTGCTCGGCCACTGCGACGAGGTTCAGCGTGTCGGGCTGCAGGGTGTAGTCGTCACCGATCAGTTCGAGCTTGATCCAGGGGGTATCAAACACCTCACGGGCCATCTGGGCCGTGGTGATGGCTTCCTGTGCGCTGTGGCAGCCGGCAGTGTTGGGCAGCACGGGCACGTTGAGCTTGCGCAGCAGCTCCCAGAAGCTGCTGCCGCTTTCAGCCGGGTTGCTGCCCTGGCGCCGCAGCGACGCCGTGACCATGGCGGGGCGGGCGCGTTGCACGGCAGCTTCCATCACGGCGGGCGACGGGTAGCGCGACGTGCCCAGCAGCAGGCGGCTGTCGAACGACTGGCCGTAGAGCACCAGCGGGTCGGTTGAGGGGGAAGTGGATGGGGTCATGTCGGTATCAGTGCGTTCAGCCGCCGGTCACGGGCGAGATGATCTCGACCTTGTCGCCCGCTGCGAGTGCATGCTGGGCATAGCGGGTGTTGGGCACAAAGTTGGTGTTCACGGCCACGGCAAACGGCGGGCGCGCGGCGATGGCGGCCACGGCGTCGGCCACGGTGGCGCCTGTGGGAAGTTCGTGCGGAATCTGGTTGATGACGATGTTCATGCAATTGCGGTCACTGCGGCGGCGCTCGCATCTCGCAGCCCGGCGGCGCAAGCTGCTGCGGGGCGGTCAAGGTGAGGGTCGAGCTCCATCGCCAGTTCAAAACGTTCAGACAGCGCCGATTGTCCTGTGTTCAGGATGTCGAGGGTCACGTCCAGCATCGCCGGGGCGATCATGAAGCCGTGGCGGTACAGGCCGTTGATTTCCAGCACGCGTTCCCGGGGCTGGCGGATGGCCGGCAGGTTGTTGGACAGCGTGGGCCGGCACTGCGTGGCCAGCTCCAGCACACGGCCTTCTGCAAAGCCGGGGTGCACGGCGTAGGCGGCGCTGAGCAGCTCCAGCGTGGAACGTGCGCTGACGGGAGAAAGGTCGTCCGACTCGATCTCGGTCGCACCGATCACGAAGACATGGTCTTCCTTGGGCGCGATGTAGATCGGGTAGCGCGGGTGCACCAGCCGCGTGGGCCGCTGCAACGTCACGTCGGGTGCATGGATGCGTGCCACCTCGCCGCGCACCCCGCGCAGCGCAGGCCAGTGCGCCCGCGCGCCCAGGCCGCGGCAGTCCAGCACCCAGTCGGGCTGGCCAGGTTGGGCAGGGTCAAACGCTTCTGGCGACGCAGGCGTGTTCCAGTGGGCATCCACTCCCAGCCGCTGCATCTCGGTGGCCAGTGCGGCCAGCAGCTGCCGGTTGTCGAGCTGGCCTTCGCCCGGCAGGAGCAGCCCTTGCGAGAACCGCTGCGCCAGCGAGGGCTCGGCCTGCGCCAGCGCTTGACTGTCGAGCTTTTGCAGGGCCGGCAGTTCGGGCACGGTGTGCTGGTTGGCTTCAAGCTGGCGTGTCAGGCGCTGGGCCTCGGCAGCGTCCTGCCGGTGCCACACGATGAGCGTGCCGGCCTGCTGGAAGAACACGGGTTCGGCCAGGGCTGCCAGCAACTGTGGCCAGCGCGTGAGCCCATGGTGGCCCATGCGCACCACGCCGGGTTCAGTGATGGCCGATTCGGCCAGTGGCGCCAGCATGGCGGCGGCCACGCGCGCGGCCGACTGACCGGCATCCGGGCCTCCGGCGTCATAGATTTCGACGCGGTGGCCCTTGCGCGCCAGCTCCACGGCAAGCAGTCGGCCCATGAGACCGGCGCCCAAAACGGCAAAGAAAGAGGGTGGCAGTGACATAGGTCCGTTGATCGTGTCCGTGCGCTGGCGTGGTTTGCAAGCATGGACAAAACGGGTTGCACCGCGATGGAAACTCCCCACGCCAGCATGACCTGGATCGGGTAGCGGGGCGCGAAGCCCGAGGGTATCTCTCAGCCGCTGCAGCGCGTTGCGCAGCCACGGCACCCCTGTTTCGTCCGGAAAATTGAATTACAGCACAAGGTCTGGGGCCAGGGTTTGCGCTGGCGCATAGGCCATAATTTTTGCCATGACTTCCCCAACGCCTTTGCCCACCCCTGTGCGTCGCTATGCGCGCGTGCTCTCGATTGCCGGTTCCGACAGCGGGGGCGGCGCAGGCATCCAGGCCGACCTCAAGACCTTCAGCGCGCTAGGCTGCTACGGCATGACGGCCATCACGGCCATCACGGCGCAGAACACCTGTGGCGTCACCGGCATCCACGGCATTCCGCCCGAGATGCTCAAGGCCCAGATCGATGCGGTGGTACAGGACATCGGTGTCGACGCGGTGAAGATCGGCATGCTGCATTCCCCCGATGTGGTGCGTGTGGTGGCAGACGCCATCCGCACGCACCGGCTGCCCAATGTGGTTCTGGACCCTGTGATGGTGGCTACCAGTGGCGACAAGCTGATTGCCGACGAGACCGTAGGTGTGCTGGTGCGCGAACTGTTCCCGCTGGTGGAGGTGATCACGCCCAACCTGGACGAGGCGGGTTGGCTGCTGGGCCGCAGCATCGAAACCGCCGATGCGTTGCCAGAAGCTGCGCAGGCCTTGCTGGGCCTGGGCGCCCGCGCAGCGCTCCTCAAGGGCGGCCACCTGCCGGGTCACTGGGTGGTGGACCTGCTGGCCGTGCACGGCGGAGTCACGCAGCGGCTGGAATCGCCTCGCATTGCCACGCACAACGGCCACGGCACAGGGTGCACGCTGTCATCGGCGATTGCCGCGTTCCTGGCGCTCGGCGAGCCCCTGACGCTGGCGGTGGAGCACGCGCGCGCCTACATCCTGGGTGCGATCGCCGCGGGTGCCGACGTGACCACCGGTCGCGGCCATGGCCCGCTCAATCACGGCTACGCGCCGCTGGTGCAGCGCGTGCTGCAGGCCTGACCGATACCCCAAGGCAACCGGGTGGGCTTCGCGTCAGGCTACGTGCGCGAACTGGCTGCGCAGGTAGGCGATGATCTTGTCCGAGTCGTAGAGCCAGCGGCTGTTCCCCGCCTCATCGGTGATCTTCAGGCACGGCACCTTGGTGTGGCCGCCCTGCACCGTCAAAGCCGCCCGGTCGGGCCCCTCTGGCTGCGCGTCGATTTTTGGGATGTTCAGGGACAAGCGTCGCATTTCCTGGCGCACCTTGATGCAAAACGGGCATGTTTTGTATTGGTACAGGGCAAGTGCGCGGCACGATTGGTCCACCGAGTCCTGCCCCGCCCGGGAGCGCACCATGCCCTTGGGCCGCGTCAAGGCTTCCTTGAGCAGCATCACGGGGCCCAGAAGGATGCGCAGCGTCTTGAAAAAGGTTCGAACGAAGAATTTCATGGGCGATTTTAGGCAAGTGAAGCGCTCACCCCTTGTGGGCAGGCTCGTGGAGCCTGCCCCGGGCACAACGCTCAGGCGCGCGGGCGGGTCGCAAACGCCAGCGTAAAACACACCACCAGCGTGGGCAGTGTCGCGCCCAATGCGGTAGAGATCGTGGGCAGCAGGTGATAGAACGCGATGCCTCCGAGCCAGATGGCAACCGGGACAGGGTTGACCTTGCGGGCCTGCGCCAGCAGCTCGGGTGCGTTCGTGCCAAACGCCAGCCGCCCCAGGATCACGGCAAACAGCGGCACAAACACCGAGCTGAGCATCAGCAGGAACGGCTCGAGGCTGTGCATGGGCAGCACCAGCGCAAGGCCCGTGCAGACAGCCGCTACGGCCAGACCCCACTTGCGAATCGTCCAGCGCGGTGCGAGGCTGTGGGCTGACACAGCGCCCGAATAGGTGTCGCCGTAGGCGTTGTCCACCTCGTCGATCAGGATCAGCGACAACGCAATCAGCCCACCCTGGGCCAGCAGCAGCGCCTGCACCAGGTCCTTGCTGGGCAGTGTCAGCGCCACCAGCACGCCCAGGCTGTAACACCACATGTTGGCCAGCGCATAGCCCAGCCACGTACCGCGCAGGGCCGAGCCACCGCTCTTGCCATGGCGTGCGTAGTCGGCCACCAGCGGCAGCCACGAGATCGGCATGGCAATCACCAGGTCCAGCGCCGGGAAAACGCCCATGCCGCCTTCGCCCTTGCGCGTCCACAGCGCTTCCAGACCTTGCGCCTGGGCCAGCGACAGGAACTGCCATGACAGCCACAGCAGCGACAGCACCACCAGCGGTAGCGCCACGCGCGCAATCACCTTGCGCACCAGCTGCACCATCGATCCGCTGATCAGCAGCATCACCACAGCACCCCACAGCAGCGTGGCCAGCACCGGCCAGTGGGCGCCGGTCATCACGCCTGACTGCTGGCCGATGGCCACGCTGGCGTCGCGCATCACCACCAGTTCGAACGTGCCCCAGCCCACCAGCTGCACGATGTTCAGGATGATGGGCAGGCTGGCAAAGGTGCGGCCGTACACCGCGTGCATCAGCCCGGCACTGGCCAGCCCGCTGTCGCAGCCCAGCTTGGCCACCCAGCCCAGCAGGCCCGCGCCCACGATCGAGCCGGCCACGATCGCGATCAGGGCCTCCTTGGTGCCCAGCGCAGGCATCAGGTACGAGCCCACCTGCATGACCAGCAGGCCCACGCCCAGGCTGAACCAGAGCGAGGCGTGGTCGTGCCACTGGAAGACGCGGCGGTCGGCAGAAACAGGGGCCAGCGCTTCGTTGGAAGGCGCGGCAGACGATGGGGACATGGCAGGCTCCGTAGCAATACAGAGCAGGGCGGCGGCCTGCGGGCGCGTCCCAAGACCGAATCAGGGGATGGCCACAACAGACATGCTTCCCTGCGCGAGGATGATCTCAATCAGGTTCAAAGGGACTCTCTCAGTGGGCGCCTCGATGGCAGCGTCCACACCCCTAGCGATGTGCCCCGGCCGACGCAGATGCATCTTCCGGAGCGTGCGGATTGTAGGGCCTGACTTCGGCCCGCGGGCCTTCAGTGCCCGACCGGTGCCGCAGCGGGGCCCGGTGCCACGCCCAGCAACTGGTGCAGCCGAGGGCTGGTGGTGGTGTATTGCAGGGCTACCTTGTCGCCCTTGATGGCCTCTGCCGCGCCAAAGGCGGCCAGCGTCGCCTCGTGGAAGCCGCACAGGATGAGCTTGCGTTTGCCAGGGTAGGTGTTGATGTCACCCACGGCGTAGATGCCGGGCACGCTGGTGCGAAACGATGCCGTGTCCACCACCAGCTGCTTGCGCTCCAGCGCAATGCCCCAGTCGGCAATCGGCCCCAGCCGGGGCGATATGCCCAGCACCGCCAGGAGGACGTCCAGTGGCAGGTTGTGCGGCTGGCCCTCGGCATCCGCCACGCGCAGGGCGGCCAGGCGCCCGTTGGCCACCTCCACACCCGTGATCTGGGCCGCCACCACGGCAATGCGGCCTGCGTCGCGCAGTTGCTGCAGTTCGGCCAGCAGGGCATCGGATGCCTGGAAGACATCGCGGCGGTGCAGCAGGGTCACCCGGGCCGCGTCGCCCCCGCGGGCCAGCTCCACGGCGCGGACCACGGCGGGTTCGTCGCCGCCGTGCACCACCACCTGCAGGCCGGTCACATCCACGCTGGCAGGAAGCTGCTGGTAGTGCACCTGCGTGCCCACCCAGCCATCGATGCCGTCCACCTTGAGGGTTCGCGGCACAAAGGCACCCACACCCGCCGCAATGAACACGGCACGTGCCAGCAGGCGCGCGCCCTGGCTCGTTTCCACCAGCAGCCGCCCGTCGGGCTGCGTGCTCAAGCCCGACACCAGGGTGCCCAGATGCGATGCGGGTTTGAAGGGCGCGACCTGGCGCAGCAGCAGATCGGCCAGCTCGCGCCCGGTGCACATGGGGATGCCCGGAATGTCGTAGATGGGTTTGTCGCCGTACAGCTCGACGCACTGGCCGCCCGCGTGGGGCAGGGCGTCGATCAGGTGGGCGTGGATGCCCTGCAGGCCGAGCTGGAAGACCTGGAACAGGCCCACCGGGCCTGCGCCGATGACGACGGCATCGGTTTCGACAGCGTTAGGCGTTTGCAAAGCCTGGGTCACCGGCGGGCGGTTGATCGACTTACTTGATCAGGGCGCTGACCTTGCCGGGCTTGCCGTTCCACTCGTCGGCATCCGGCAGCGCGGGCTTGCGCTTGGTGATGCTCTTCCAGCCGTCGGCAAAGGCCAGGTCGGCGTTGAGCTTGATGAAGGCGATCTGGTCAGCCGGCAGGTCTTCTTCGGCAAAGATGGCGTTGGCAGGGCACTCGGGGATGCAGACTGCGCAGTCGATGCACTCGTCAGGATCGATGACGAGCATGTTCGGGCCTTCGCGGAAGCAGTCCACGGGGCACACGTCCACACAATCGGTGTACTTGCACTTGATGCAGTTTTCGGAAACGACGTGGGTCATGACGGGAGTTGTGTGGGGCGGTGAAAACCCTCGATTTTAAGGCTTTCACCGACCTGGGTTGGCAGGGCCCCTCTTGCAGAAAGGGGTGCTCGGCGTACAAAGGCTGATGAACGTCAGTTCACCAGCACCGCGCCGGCGGTCTTGTGGCTGGCGGTGTCCACCAGGATCAGCGAACCCAGCACGCGCGCCTGGCTGAAAGCGGCGGCCGGAATCGCCTCCTGCAGCAGCAGATCCACATGCCCGATGGCGTTGGGGTCCAGCTGGGTGGCGGCCTCCTCGGCCAGCGTGTTGATGTTCAGCTTGTGCACCACAGCCTTCACCTTGGCCTTGACCCAGCGGTGGCCGTGCAGCGCCCAGTACACGCGGCCGGCGACCAGGGGCTCGTCGTCCATCCAGGCAATGGTGGTGCGCAGCTCGCGTCTGGCGGGCCAGGCGGGCACGGCGGCGGGCGTGTCGCCAAAGTCGTCGTCGGCCGGGGCTGCCGCAGCGGCCGTGGGCGCAGCCAGGATCCAGTCGCCGCGCGACACGTCCACTTCGCGGTCGAGGATGATCCCGGCGCTGGTGCCTGCGGGTACATCCTTGGCGCGACGGGCGTGGTCCAGCACTTGCGCCACGGTGGCCAGCTGGCCGCTGGGGAAGATTTGCACCGGCGTGCCGGGTGTCACGTTGCCTGCAGCCACACGGCCCCAGAAGACGCGGCGGCCCTGGCTGGTGTCGGCCGAAGACGACGAAGACTTCTCGACCCACTGCACCGGGAAGGCCACCGCCAGTGCCGTGTCGGCGGGGGTATTAGGCAGTTCTTCCAGCACCTGCAGCAGCGTGGGGCCTACATAGCCGCACCAGCCGGCGTGGCCGTCGACCACATTCCAGCCCTTGAGGGCCGACACGGGTACGGTGGCGCGCACGGCGATGCCTGCAGCTTGGGCAAATGACTGCAACGCACCCTGGATGTGCTTCCAGGCCATCACGGGGTCTGCCACCGCGTCGAGCTTATTCACTGCAAACACCAGCGAATGCACGCGCAGCAGGTGGGCCAGCAGGCTGTGGCGGCGGGTTTGCGGCAGCAGGGCGAGGCCCGGGTTCTTCCAGTCGAGCTTGGTCGCATCGACCAGCACCACGGCCGCATCGGCGCTGCTGGCAGCGGTGACCATGTTACGGGTGTACTGCTCGTGGCCGGGCGCATCGCCAATGATGAACTTGCGCGTTTCGGTGGCGAAGTAGCGGTAGGCCACGTCGATGGTGATGCCTTGTTCGCGCTCGGCGCTCAGGCCATCGGTCAGCAGCGCCAGGTCGGTCTCGCCCTGGCGCTGCACACCGGCAAGGTGGTCCTGCAGAACGGCCTTGCTGTCCACCAGCAGGCGGCCAATCAGCGTGCTCTTGCCGTCATCCACCGAGCCGCAGGTGATGAACTTCAATGCGGAAATATGGTCATTTTGGCCGGGGGTCCTAGTGTTAATTGCACTGGATGCTATTAAATTTGTAGTGTTTGTCATGGAGCTGTTTCAGTCACCCGCAGGTCGTGAAGTAAGGTGCGGCCGGTGCCAGTACCACCGCGCGAGGGCGGTCCCGCCGCTCGGGGGCATGCGCGTCGTGCTTCAGAAGTAACCGTCCTTTTTTCGCTTCTCCATGGAAGCATCGCTCGTCTTGTCATCCATGCGCGTGGCGCCCCGTTCGCTCACGTCGGCGGCCAGGGTCTCGATCACGATCTCTGCCGGCGTGGCGGCCGTGCTTTCCACTGGTGCGGTGCAGGTGATGTCGCCCACGGTGCGAAAGCGCACATCGCGCGTTTCCACCACATCGCCTTCGCGCGCGGGCGTCAGCTCGGTCACGGGCATCAAGAGGCCCTTCTTGTCCACCACCTGGCGCTTGTGCGTGTAGTAGATGCTGGGCAGGCCGATCTGCTCGCGGTCGATGTATTGCCACACATCCAGCTCGGTCCAGTTGCTGATGGGGAACACGCGGAAATGCTCGCCGGGCTGCAGGCGGGTGTTGAACAGCGTCCACAGCTCGGGGCGCTGGGCCTTGGGCTGCCATTGGCCGAAGCTGTCGCGGTGGCTGAAGATGCGTTCCTTGGCGCGGGCCTTTTCTTCGTCGCGGCGGGCGCCGCCAATCAGTGCGTCAAAGCGGAACTCTTCAATCGCTTCGAGCAGCGTGACCGACTGGTGCACGTTGCGCGACTCGCCCGGGTGGGCCAGGCGCACGGTCCCGCGCGCCATCGAGTCTTCGACATTGCGCACGATCAGCTCGGCGCCCAGTTCCCTGGCGCGGAAGTCGCGGAAGTCGGTGACTTCAGGGAAGTTGTGGCCGGTGTCGATCATGAGCAGCGGATACGGAATGCCCCCGCCACTGGCCTTGGTGCCAAAGGCCTTTTCGGCGCACTTGAGCATCACCAGCGAATCCTTGCCGCCCGAAAACAGCAGGGCGGGGCGTTCGAAGGCGGCGGCCACCTCGCGCAGGATGAAGATGGTTTCCTCTTCCAGGGCGTCGAGGTGCGAGTTGTTGAGGTGGTAGCTCATGTTGTTGGTCTTCTCAAGCAGCGCTGAGTCGGTGCGGGCATTCATGGTCGAGCCTTCGGGTCAGTGGGCCAGATGCAGGCCGCACTCGCGGTTGTCCTCGCCCTTGGTCGGGTCCACATAGTCGAAGTTGTTGGGCAGGCCGTGTTTGACGCAGTACTCGTGCAGGTCCTTGGACGACCAGTGCAGCAGCGGCGCGACCTTGATGAGACCATCGGGGTTGATGCTGACCGGGTCCATCTGCGCGCGCACGGCGGTGTCGGTGGCGCGCAGGGCGGTGAACCACACCTTGGGCGCGGTTTCGCGCAGGGCGCGGGCAAAGGGTTCGAGCTTGACCTCTTCGGTGAATGCGGCGTGGCGCGGGTCATCCAGCGCGGGCGTGGCGCCCTCGACGGCTTCGCGGTGCGCGCGCGAGCGGCGCGGCAAGTAGATCTTGAGGTTCAGGCCCAGCTGCTTCGTCACCTCGTCGGCAAAGCGGTAGGTGGCCTCGGTGTTGTAGCCGTTGTCCATCCACACCACGGGTACATCGCGCTGCACGGAGGCAACCATGTGCAGGATGACTGCCTCGAACGGGCGGAAGTTGGTGGTGACGATGGGGCTCTGGCCCAGGCCCAGGGCCCAGGCGACGAGGCCCTCGGCATTGCGGCCGAGTTCAGCGTTGATGCGTGCGAGATCGAATTGGCTCATGTGCGGTCCTAAGGGGGCTCAGGCAGCAGCCCGTGCGACAAACAGCAGCTGCGGGTTGACGGCATCGGCCTGGTAGAAGCCGGGAAACCGCTCGAACTGGCGCTGCGCGTCGGCGGCGTCCACACCCGCGCGCAGCACGGCGCTGGAAAAGCCTGTGCGCTGCATCTGCACCAGCTGGTCGATCAGCACATCGCCCGTGGCGCGGATCTCGCCCGCAAAGCCGCGGCGGCGGCGCAGCAAAAAGGCCTGGCTGAACGCGCGGCCATCCGTAAAGCTGGGGAAGTGCAGGTCCACACGTTCCACGCCGTCGAGCGGCAGGGCCAGGGCATCGGCATCGTTGGGCAGCGCCACGGCGCGGGCATCGCCCTCGGCAGGCGGCTGGTGGTCTTGGGCGGCAAGTAGTTTCAACATCGTCATGTCTTGTAGGGTGCTTTGCAATGCGCAGCCGCTCAGGCGGCGGCAGTCTCGGCGTCCTTGTGGCGGGCCTGTTTGGCGGCTTCCTTGAACGGGTCCAGGCCGGTGCGGCGCACGGTGTTCTGGAAGTTCTCGCCGCTCTCGCGCAGGTCGCGGTAGGTGCCGAGCACGGCCTCGATCACGTCGGGCACTTCAGCCGCCGAGAACGAGGGGCCAATCACCTTGCCCGCTGCAGCAGCGCCCGACAGGTCGGACCCGTCGGAGCCGCCCAGCGTCACCTGGTACCACTCCTTGCCGTCCTTATCCACACCCAGGATGCCGATGTGGCCGCTGTGGTGGTGGCCGCAGCTGTTGATGCAGCCGCTGATGTGCAGGTCGATCTCGCCGATGTCGTCGAGCTCGTCGAGGTCCTGGTAGCGCTGGGTGATCGCCTCGGCAATCGGTAGCGAGCGGGCATTCGCCAGCGCGCAGAAGTCGCCGCCGGGGCAGGCGATCATGTCGGTGAGCAGCTGCACATTGGCGCTGGCCAGGCCCAGTGCCTTGGCCTCTTGCCACAGCTCGAACAGGCGGCTGGCGTGCACCCAGGGCAGCAGCACGTTCTGGTCGTGGGTCACGCGCGCTTCGCCGGCGGAGTATTTGTCCACCAGGTCGGCCAGGGCGATGAGCTGTTCGCTGGTGGCGTCGCCGGGCGCCTGGCCGGGGCGCTTGAACGACAGCGTCACGGCGCGCAGCTGCGGGTTCTGGTGCGGATGCAGGTTGCGCTGGAGCCAGCGGCCAAACATCACATGCTCCGCCGCCTGGGCGTCCAGCTGTGCCTGCAGGGCTGCGGGGGGCGCGTCGGCAATGTCGGCCAGCTTCGGTGTCACAAAGCAGGCGGCCACGCGGTCAAACTCGGCCTGCGGAATCGTGTGCGGCCCACCGTCGATCTCGACGATCTGGCGGTACTCGGCTTCCACATCGTCGATGTATTTCTGGCCTTCGGACTTGACCAGGATCTTGATGCGGGCCTTGTACTTGTTGTCGCGGCGGCCATGCTCGTTGTACACGCGCACGATGGCCTCGATGTAATTCATGATCTGGTTCCACGGCAGGAACTCGCGGATCACCGAGCCGATGACCGGCGTGCGGCCCATCCCACCGCCCACGAAGACCTTGAAGCCGATCTCGCCCGCATCGTTCTTGACCAGGTGCAGGCCCACGTCGTGCCAGCCGGTGGCGGCGCGGTCGTCCTTGGCGCCCGTGATGGCGATCTTGAACTTGCGGGGCAGGAAGGCGAATTCGGGGTGCAGCGTGGACCACTGGCGGATCAGCTCCGCATACGGGCGCGGGTCCACGATTTCATCGACGGCAATGCCCGCCAGCGCGTCGGTGGTGGTGTTGCGGATGCAGTTGCCGCTGGTCTGGATGCCATGCATGTTCACGCTGGCCAGCAGGTCCATCACGTCCGCGCTTTTCGACAGCGGAATCCAGTTGAACTGCACATTGGTGCGCGTGGTGAAGTGGGCGCAGTGCGTGGGCAAAAAGGTGGTGCCCAGCTTGCCCTGACCTTCCATGGCCGCCTTGAAGACGGCCGCTTCGGGCTCGTCGTAGTCGCGGGCGATCTGCGCCAGCACGCGCAGCTGGCGGCTGGCGATCTCCCCGTAGGGCACGGCCACGCGCAGCATGGGGGCGTAGCGCTGCACGTACCAGCCGTTTTGCAGGCGCAGGGGGCGGAAGTCGTCCTCGCTCAGCTTGCCGGACTGCCAGCGCGTGAGCTGGTCACGGAACTGCGCCGCGCGCTGCTGCACGAAAGCGGTGTCGAATGCGGTGTATTGGTACATAGAAAGCTCAGATCAGGATCAGTTTGGCGCCTGCCCAGGCAAGCAGCGCAGAGAGGATGGAGCGAATCAGGCGCTCGGGGATGCGGGTGACCAGGCGCGAGCCCAGCCAGATGCCCGGCAGCGAGCCAGCCAGCAATTGTGCAAGCAGGGGCCAGTCCACCGAGCCCAGCGATGCGTGACCCAGGCCCGCCACCAGGGTCAGGGGCACCGCGTAGGCGATGTCTGCGCCGATCACGCGCGGCAGGGGCAGCAGCGGGTACACCAGCAGGAGCACCGTGACGCCAATGGCGCCCGCGCCCACCGAGGTGAAGGTCACCAGCGTGCCGATGACGGCGCCCAGCAGTACGGGCAGGCTCCAGTGGCGGGGGCGTGTGGCATGTTCCTGCCCCGCCTGACGGCGTGCTAGCTCGGCGGCCTGCCGCTCTTTTGAAAAGGCCACGGCCTTGTAGAGCATGGCGCAGGCCGTCAGCAGCAATGCGAATCCCAGGGTGGTGGTCATGATGCGCTGCGCCTGACCGCTGGCCGGCCCCAGCGTCTTGAGCACCCACAGTGCCAGCAGCGCCGCCGGAATGCTGCCCGCACACAGCTGCCCCACCACGCGCCAGGGCACGAGGCGCTGTCGCGCCATGCTCACCGTGCCGCCCATCTTGGTGAAGGCGGCAAACAGCAGGTCGGTGCCGATGGCCAGGTGCGGCTTGACTCCGAAGAAGAAGATCAGCACTGGCGTCATCAGCGAGCCGCCGCCCACCCCGGTCAGGCCGACGATCAGCCCGACGGCAAACCCCGCAAAAACGAACGCCAATTCATGCATGCCCGCGAATGTAGAGGGGCTGCTTATGGATGCAAACTATTGTTTAGTGCTGCCGATATGTTGATTTCGGTATAAGCAAGTGCTGGTGCGGGTTTGCGAGCGGTACCCCAAACGGCCACGGGTGCCGGCGCGGCGCACCGCTATCGGGCACTGCGGGTCGTGCTGCTGCCTTTGCAGCGCACGCGGCGCGCCTACAGTCGCTCGGTGCCCAGCGCACGGGCCAGCCTGGCATCCAGCGGCAACGGCTCGCCGTGCAGCCGCGCTGCCAGCAGTTCGCCGCACAGCAGCGCCAGCGTCAACCCGCGCGCGCCCATGGCCGTGCACGTCCAGAGCCCGGGCAGTTCCGCAGCGGCGACGGGGCCGGCAATGGGCAGGCGGTCTGGCGACGTGCAGCGCACCGCTGACCAGGACCTGGCTGCGCCGGCGTGCGGCGGAACGCCATCGGCCGCGGCCTGCAGCGCAGCGCCCACGGCCATGGCGGCCTGAGGTTGCAGGGTGCGCAGTTTGGCGAGGTTGGCTGCATGGGCGGCATGCTGATCGGCGAGCGAGGGCGGCAAGGTGTCTACACCGCGTTCAAAGGTTGATCCCATCACCCACGCCAGGGGCAGGCCTGTGCTGGCATGCGCGATGCCGCCCGCCGCTTCCGGAGCCGACGCGGTAAAGGCCGGCACCAGGTTGCCATGCCCGTTGACGGGAAACGGCGCCATGGGTGGCCGCGGTGCCGTGCTGTCGTGCAGGCCCCAGCTCACCTGGCCACGCACCGGCTGCAGCTGCCAGCGGTGCCCCAGCAGCCGGGCGCTCGCTGCGCCTGCGGCAATCACCACCAGCGGGGCTTCGGCCAGCACCACGCCCTGGGCGTCCAGCGCCTGCCAGCAGCCGGCGCCGTGTGGTCCTGTGAGGTCGGTCTGGGCGGTGTGGGATGGTGTCTGCCGCAGCTGCGCCACGGCACAGTCGCCGCGCCACTCGATACCCGGTTGCGACAGCAAGGCCTCAACCAGCCGTGCAGGGCGAATCCACCCTGCGCGCGCATGCCAGCAGGCGCTGGTGCCGGGCGGCAGGCCTGCGGCACCCAGCGCAGCGGGTGGCGCGGGAATGCTCCACTGTGCGCCCGCGCTGCCAGGGGCCCATGCTGCTGGCAGGCCAGGAGATCCATCCACACGGTGTTCGAGCACGCCACAGGCAGACCAGTCGGTGCCTTCGGCCAGCACCCAGCCTGCCTGCTGTAGCGTGGTGCGCACGCCGCTGCGCGACAGGCGCGAGAGCACGCTGTCGTCCGGCGAGACATGGGGCGCGAACACGCCCGCAGGCAGCGCCGATGCGCCGGCCGCCGGGGCGGGGGCCGCGTCCAGCACCTGCACCTGCCAGCCGCGGCGCGCCAGGCTGGCAGCGCTGGCGGCGCCGGCCATGCCGCCACCGATGACAATGCACCGCCCGGGCGCCACAGGCACATCGGGCACGGCCGTGCCACGGGCGGTGCGCGGCTCCCAGCGGGGGGCGTATACGGCGTGGAGGTTGTCGCGCTTCGGGGGTATGCCGGGCACGCGCTGCACCTCGAAGCCGCACTGGGCCAGCGTGTCGCGCACCGCACGGGCAATGGTCCAGGTGGCCAGCCGTGTGCCGCGCCGGCAGCAGCGGGCCACCGCTTTCAGGGTGTGTTCGTCCCAGATGTCGGGGTTGCGCTGGGGGCTGAAGCCGTCCAGGTACACGGCATCCACCGTGGGCGCCTGCTGGCGCAGCATGGCCTGCGTGTCGCCCACATACAGGGTGAGCAGCACGCGGCCTTCGTCAAACCGCAGCCGGTGTACACCTGGCAACAGGCCCCACCACTGCTGGTGCAGCGCGTGCGCCAGATCTGCCAGGTGCGGATGCGCGGCATGGGCGCGGCGCAGGTCGTCGGCGCTCACGGGCCATGCTTCGGTGGACACGAAGTGCAGCAGACCGCAGCGCTGGGGGTCGGCCCGCCAGGCGGCCCAGGTGATGAGGAAGTTCAGGCCAAAGCCAAATCCGGTTTCCAGAATGCGCCACTGCCGCTGACCCGCCCACGCCCCGGGCAGGCCGCAGCCCTGCAAGAACACGCCGCTGGCCTGCTCCAGGCCACCGTTTTCGCTGTGGTAACGGTCGCCGAAACGCGGGCTGTAGGGGGTGCCGTCGGGCAGCCAGTCGATGGGCTCAGACATGGTGTGGGGGCTTGAGGGTTGTGGCGCTTGCATTGCCCCTAGGAGCCTGTCGGACTTGGAAATCGTCGGCTGCAAATCGACCGCAGCGGTCCATTTTTAACCGCCTTTTTGCCCCATAGCTCGGCTATGGGGC
>LNFM01001366.1_pt1 | contig 55956 bp, 58 predicted proteins | sample 596031 | NCBI WGS metagenome assembly LNFM01 (sample SAMN04254537, study PRJNA301005) | activated carbon metagenome | isolation source: dual media filters at the Ann Arbor, Michigan drinking water treatment plant | place: USA: Ann Arbor
CGGGCACGCTGTCGCGGTAGCGGTATTCGCTGGCCACTTCCACGGTGGTGGGGATGCCGGCGATGCTCTCCAGCCAGTAGCGCGCGGTGCTGCCACTGTAGTAGCTGGTGCCGCAGGCCAGGATGAGCACGCGGTCGATGTCCTTGAAGATGCGGTTGGCGCCGTCGCCGAAGAGCTCGGGGCTGATGCCTTCCACGCCTTCCAGCGTGTCGGCCAGCGCGCGCGGTTGCTCGAAGATCTCTTTCTGCATGTAGTGGCGGTAAGGCCCCAGTTCGGCCGCGCCGCTGTGCGCGTGCACCGTTCGCACCGGGCGCTGCACCGGCACGTAGCGCGCCTGGGGGCCGGGCGCTTCGGCGCTGCTGATCCAGTACTTGCCCAGTTGCAGGTCGACCACGTCGCCTTCTTCCAGGTAGACGATCTGGTCGGTCACGCCGGCCAGGGCCATGGCGTCGCTGGCCAGAAAGTGCTCGCCCAGGCCGCCCGTGCCCACGCCCAGCACCAGCGGCGAGCCCTGGCGCGCACCCACCACGCGGTGCGGCTCGTCGCGGCAGAACACCGCCACCGCGTAGGCGCCGCGCAGCCGCGGCAGCGCGCGCTGCACGGCCTCGAGCAGGTCGCCGTCGTACAGGCTGTGCACCAGGTGGGCGATGACCTCGGTGTCGGTCTGGCTGGCGAAGGCGTAGCCGCGGGCACGCAGCTCGGCGCGCAGTTCGTCGTGGTTCTCGATGATGCCGTTGTGCACCAGCGCGATCTTGGACACGCCGGGCGCACTGCCGCCGTCGCGTGCCGCCGGCCCGGCCGAGAAATGCGGGTGCGCGTTGTGCACCGCCGGCGCGCCGTGCGTGGCCCAGCGCGTGTGCGCGATGCCGGTGCCGGCGGCAATGCCTTCGTGGGCCACGTTGGCCTCGAGCTCGGCCACGCGCGAGGTGCTGCGGGCGCGCAGCAGTTCGCCGCCCTGATGCACCGCCACGCCGCAGCTGTCGTAGCCGCGGTACTCGAGCCGCTTGAGGCCTTCGATCAGGATGGGAACGATGTTGCGCGTGCTGACGGCGCCGACGATGCCACACATGGCCTTGCTCCTTGCAAACGGAATGCGGCATCGTAGACCCGTCGGCGTGGCCGAAAATTGCATTCGCGTTTCAACTGTGAACGAATTTGCTCACATCGTCCCAAGATGAAATAATGCTTCATATCGCGGTCAACTGAAGCGCATTGTTTCGTCATGGAACTCGACACCACCGACCTGCGCCTGCTGGACCTGCTGCAGACCGACGCCTCGCTGTCCAACCAGGATCTGGCAGCGCGCGCACTCACATCGCCCGCAACGGCCTTGCGCCGGGTGCGCCGCATGGTGGATTCGGGGCTGATCGAGCGGCGCGTGGCGCTGCTGGACACGCAGCGCCTGGGCGCCGGGCTCACGGCGCTGGTGGAGATCTCGCTGGACCGCCAGGGCGCCGAGCACCTGGACGCCTTCGAGCAGCGCGCCGTGGCCGACGGGGCGGTGCAGCAGTGCTGGCGCGTTTCACCCGGCCCGGACTTCGTGCTGGTGCTGCAGGTGCGCGACATGCCGGCCTACCACGCGCTGGTGCAGCGCCTGTTCACGCAGGACGCCAACGTGCGCAACGTCAAGGCCTTCTTCAGCGTGCGGCGCGCCAAGTTCGAGCCGCGCGTGGATCTGCAGGCGCTGCTGGCGCCTTAGCTGGCATCAGGCGCGGCGGCGCGCCCTCAGCACCACGACGCCCAGGCCGGCCAGCAGCAGCGCGTAGGTTTCGGGCTCGGGCACGGCCGCCAGGGCCACGGTGTAGCCGATGTCCTGGAAAGACGCGATGGTGGTGCGACTGACGTAGCTCGGCGGATTGAGCCAGCCGGTCATCAGTTCGAACCTCATGTCGCGGCCCAGGGGATCCCGCAGGCCGGTGTTGCCGCCACCGTTGTTGACCTCGTTCCAGTGGCCGTCGGCCGTGCCGGCGCCGCCGCCCAGTTCCACCGGCACGAAGGTCGCGGCGGGCTGGTTGAACTCGAACCGGAACTCGCGCAGCGCGTTGCTGCCGGTGTAGCGGCCGCTGCCGTCGGCGTAGATGCCGTTGCGGCCCCACAAGGTGCCGAAGCCGATGACATGGGCCATCTCGTGGCGAATGACATCGGTGAAGCTGCCCTGCGCGATCAGCTGGTCGACGTCGGCCGTATCGAATTCCATGCCGCCGGCAGTGGCGTACCTGTACCCGCCCGCCAAGGTAAGCGGCCCCGCGGGTCCCGCGCTGCCCAGTACTGCGCCTGGGCCGTCGATGGGCTTGACCGTGGCGGTGATGGCCATCCCAGTGAGCCCGATGCCGCCCTGGTAGCCGGTGATCACACCTTCCCAGAAGCTCCTGGCCGCCTCGAAATAGGACTGCTGGTCGGACGTCAGCCCGCTGAAGCTGAGGTTGATGCTGAAGGCCGCCTGGGCGCCAGTCGAGGCCAGCCCCAGGGTGGCCAATGCAGCGACCAGCAGCTTTCGGGCAAGGGGCTTGGGCATGGTGTGACCTGTGGGCAAGAGGCGTGTCGGCAGACCGCATCGATTCTGGCGCCTGCCCCCCTTCAGGGCTGTAAGCCGGGCCTTGCTGAAGTGCAGCATAACCCCCCGGTTCGCGGGGGGCGGCAGCCCTGACCCCGGCCGCTGCGGGGTCTGTGCGCGCAGCGCCGGCCGCCCTACTGCTTCAGGATCGCCAGGCCCTTGAGGTATTCGCCTTCCGGAAACACCAGCGTCGTGGGGTGGTCGCAGGCGCCTTCCAGGCGCTGCAGGATGGCGCCGTCCACACCCGCGTCGTGCGCCGCGCCGGCCACGATCTTGTGGAACAGCTCGGCGCCGATGCCGCCGCTGCAGCTGAAGCTCAGCAGCAGCCCGCCGGGCTGCAGCAGCTTCAGCGCCAGGCGGTTGATGTCCTTGTAGGCGCGTGCGGCGCGTTCGGCGTGGGCCGCGGTGGGCGCGAACTTGGGCGGGTCCAGCACGATGGCGTCGTACTGCCGGCCTTCCTTCAGGCTGTCGCGCAGCACCTGGTTCACATCGCCATCCAGGCCTTCGCTGCGCGCCGGGTCGAAGCCGTTCAGCGCCACGTGCGCCTGCACGCGCGCAATCGCCGGGGCGGATGAGTCGACGCTGGTCACGTGGGCCGCACCGCCGGCCAGCGCCGCCACCGTGAATCCGCCCGTGTAGCAGTAGCAGTTGAGCACGCGCTGCAGCCCGAAGCGCCGCACCCAGGCGGCAAAGGCGGCGCGGTTGTCGCGCTGGTCGAGGTAGAAGCCGGTCTTGTGGCCGCTGGCCACGTCCAGCGTCAGGCGCCAGTCGTGTTCGGTGATGGTGCATTCGGTGGCGCCGTCATCACCCGGGGGCGCGCGCAGCCAGCCAGTCTGCGGCTCCAGCCCTTCCAGGCCGCGCACGCCCGAATCAGATCGTTCGTACAGCCGCTGCAGCCCGGTGGCGGCCAGCAGCGCGTCGGCGATCACCGGCTTCCAGCGCTCGGTGCCGGCCGACAGGAACTGCGCGCACAGCAGGTCACCGTAGCGGTCGACGATCAGCCCCGGCAGGCCGTCGGCCTCGCCGTGCACCAGGCGCTGGCCATTGCTGGCGATGGGCAGGCGCGCGCGCAAGGCCACGGCGCGCGCCACGCGGCGCTGGAAGAACGCAGCGTCGATGCGCTCGGTCTCGTCGAAGCTCCAGGCGCGCACGCGGATCATCGAGGTGGGGCTGTAGGCGCCCCAGGCCAGGAAGCGGCCCTCGGCGGACTCGATGCGCACGGTCTCACCGGGGTCGGCCTTGCCGCGCGCCACGCTGCCCTGGAACACCCAGGGGTGGCGGCGCAGCAGCGAACGTTCCTTGCCTTCGTGCAGGCGTATGGCTTTCATCGGCGGATTGTCTCAGCGGCGCGCGGCCAGGCCCTGTGCGCGGCGATGCCGGCTGATTAGACTGGGCGGGCCGCGGTGGCCCCGCGGTCGTCTCAACCCCTTGGGGAGACCGACCATGCAGATCCGCCCTGCCCGCGCCAGCGACGCCGCCGCCGTGCACGCCATCTATGCGCCCCTCGTCAGCGGCAGCGCGATCACCTTCGAGACCGATCCGCCCGGCATACCCGAGATGGCGCAGCGCATCACCGCCACCCTGCCGCTGCTGCCCTGGCTGGTGGGCCTGGACGCCGCCGGCCAGGTGATCGGCTATGTCTACGCCGCCCCGCACGCCGAGCGCGCCGCCTACCGCTGGACGGTGAACGTCAGCGCCTACGTGCGCGCCGACGCGCACCGCCGCGGCGTGGCCCGTGCGCTGTATGGCGCGCTGCTGCTCGAGCTGGTGGCGCTGGGCTATTGCCGCGCCTGCGCCGGCATCACCCTGCCCAACGCCGCCAGCGTGGCGCTGCACGAAGGCATGGGCTTCAGGCCCGTGGGGGTGTTCCCCGCGGTGGGCCACAAGCTGGGCCGCTGGCACGACGTGGGCTGGTGGCAACTGGCGCTGCAGCAGCGGGACCCGCCACCGCCGCCGCGGCCGTATGCCGGCGGCGGCGCCTGAGCGCCTGATGCCAGAGGCGGCGCCTGCGCGCCGCGTGCCGGCGGCGGCGCGTCAGTCGCCAGCGCCCTGCTTGCGCCGCGCGCGCGGGTGCGACGCGTCGTACACCTTGGCCAGGTGCTGGTGGTCCAGCTTGGTGTAGACCTGCGTGGTGGTGATGCTGGCGTGGCCCAGCAGTTCCTGCACGGCGCGCAGGTCACCGCTGCTCTGCAGCAGATGGCTGGCGTAGCTGTGGCGCAGCATGTGCGGGTGCACGTGCGTGGGCAGGCCGGCCTGCTGAGCCTGGGCCTTGAGCCGGTTGCGCAGTTGGTTGGCACCCAGCCGCGTGCCCAGGCGGCTGACGAACAGCGCCGGCTCCCCCACCCCCGCCAGCGTGCCGCGCTGCGCCAGCCAGGCCTGCAGCGCCGTCAGCGCGGCGCGGCCCACCGGCAGACTGCGGCGCTTGCCGCCCTTGCCCAGCACGTGCACCGTGGCGTCGGCCAGATCCACCCAGCCGCGCGCAGCCGTGCCGGCCAGCAGGTCCAGCCCGGTGAGCTCGGCCACGCGCAGGCCGCAGCCGTACAGCAGCTCGGTGATGGCCTGGTCGCGCAGCGCCAGTGCCGGCGCGGTGTGCTCGGTGTGGTGTTCGGCCAGGGCCACGGCCTGCTCCACCGACAAGGCCTTGGGCAGCGGCTTGGGCGCCTTGGGCGGGCGTATGCCTTCCACCGGGTTGGCCGCCACCAGCCCCTGCCGGCCCCACCAGCGGTACAGCCCGCGCCAGGCCGCCAGTGCGATGGCAATGCTGCGCGGCCCCAGGCCGCGGCCGCGCAGTGCCGCAACCCAGGCGCGCACATGGTGGGGCTGGGCGGCGCGCAGTTCCACGCCCGCGGCCAGCGCGCCGGCCTGCAGCCAGGCCAGGGCCTCGCCGTACATGGCCAGGGTGCGCTCGGCCAGGCGGCGCTCGACGCGCAGGTGGTCGATGAAGGCCTGCAGCTCGGCGGCCCGCTCGACCATCGCGCTCAGGCCGGTTGTGCCAGCCGCAGCCGTGACAGCGCGGCGCTGGCGACTTCACCCACGCGCTGCAGGAAGTCGGTGCCCATCTCGGCCGAATAGCGCGTGGGGTCGGGCGAGCCCAGCACCAGCAGGCCGAAGTTGGTGTCGCCCTGGCGCAGCGGGATCATGGCCAGCGACATCACCGTGGCCGGCTCGTCGAACCAGCGCGAGGCCTCGAAGCCGGCGTTCACGCCGCAGTAGGGCACGCTCAGGCTGGCGGTGAAGCTGCGCACGTCCTCGCTGGCGGGCTGCGCCCAGGGCTCGCCGGCCAGCGCCTCGCCCAGGCCCCACAGGCGGATGGCGGCCTGCGGGATGAGGAACTCGTGGCGCAGCGATTCGAGCATGCGCGCGGGCAGCTCGGCGGCGTCACCGGTGAGCAGGATGCTGCGCGTGAAGCGGTGCAGGCGGTCGGCGATGGCCAGGTTCTCCTGCCCATGGCGGATCATCTCGACGATCTTCATCTCCAGGCCCTTGATGCGCTCGCGCAGCATTTCCATCTGCCGCTCCTGCAGAGACACGGCGCGCTGGCCGTGCGGGCTGGTCAGGTGCACGCTGGCCAGCAGGTCCGCATGGCGCTCGAAGAAGCCTGGCGTGTTGGCCAGGTAGTTGGCGATGTCGCTCTCGGTGATGCCTTGCACGCCGGATGCCGGGGGATTGCTCACAGTTCGATCTCTCCTTCAAAGACGGTTTGCGCGGGGCCGGTCATCAGCACCGGGGCGTCGTCGTGCGCCCATTCGATGAGCAGGCTGCCGCCGCGCGCATGCACTTCCACGCGCCGGTCCAGCCAGCCCAGGCGGATGCCGGCCACCACGGCGGCGGAGGCGCCGGTGCCGCAGGCCAGGGTTTCGCCGGCATCGCGCTCGTGCACGCGGATGCGCACTTCAGTGCGCGACACGATCTGCAGGAAGCCGACGTTGACCTTGCGCGCAAAGCGCGGGTGCGTTTCGATGCGCGGGCCCAGTTCGGCCACCGGCGCGGCATCCACATCGGCCACGCGCAGCACGGCGTGCGGGTTGCCCATGGAAAGCACGGCGCATTCGGCACCCTCGATGGGCCACAGCTCGAAGTGCCCTTCGCGCCGCGGCACCAGGCCGCTGGCGTCGAAGGGGATGCGCGCGTGTTCGAACACCGGGCGGTTCATGTCCACGGTGACGCGGCCGTCGCTCTGCAATTGCAGCTCGAGCAGGTTGTTGACGGTCTCGACCTTCACCGTGGTCTTGTCGGTCAGGCCGCGCTCGTGCACGAAGCGCACGAAGCAGCGCGCGCCGTTGCCGCAGTGCTCGACCTCGTCGCCGCTGGCACCGTTGTAGATGCGGTAGCGGAAATCCACGCCCGGCGTGCTGCTGCGCTCCACCGCCAATATCTGGTCGGCGCCCACGCCGAAACGGCGGTCGCCCAGGCGGCGCAACTGTTCGGGCGTCAGTTGCACCGGCGCCCGCGTGCCGTCGAGCACGACGAAGTCGTTGCCCGCGCCCTGCATCTTGGTGAAGCTCAGTCGCATGCCAGCATTGTCATGCGTACAAGGACGGCTCGCCCGGCGGCCGCGTCTTGAAGCGCTTGTGCACCCACAGGTACTGTGCCGGGCAGCGGCGGATCTGCTCTTCTATCCACGCGTTCATGCGGCGTGCGTCGGTCTCGGGGTCGGCCGTGGGCCAGTCGGTCCAGGGCTCCAGAAAGCGCACCAGATAACCCTGGCCGCCGGGCAGGATCTCGGCCACCACCGGCTGCACGATCATGTCCAGGCTGCGCGCCAGGCGCGACGGCGCCAGCAGCGTGGCCGCCGGGTGGCCGAAGAAGGGCACGAAGGCGGCGTCGCGCAGGCCGAAATCCATGTCAGACGGGTTGAAGAAGGCGCTGCCGCGCTTGATGGCGCGCACCATGGGCAGCGCGCTCTGCTGGCGCGTGAACATGTCGGCCAGGCCGAAGCGGCCGCGGCCGCGCAGCAGCGCGGCGTCGAGCACCGCGTTGCTCTGCGCCGTGTAGACGTTGCACACGCGCTGCTGCTGGAACAGCTGCGTGGCCGCACCGGCCACGTCCACCGCCAGGAAGTGCGGCACCAGCCACATCACCGGGCGCGCGCTGCGCTCGGCCAGCAGCACGTCGCCTTCCACCCGTATCAGCCGCTTCAGGCGCGCCGCGCTGGCGTACCACAGCAGGCCGCGCTCCAGCAGGCTGCGCGCCAGCCAGCCGAAGTGCTGGCGCAGCAGCGCCTGGCGCGCCGCCGGGGCAAGCTCGGGCAGGCACAGCGCCAGGTTGCGTTCGGCCACGCGGCGCCGGCTGCCGGCCAGGGTGAACATCAAGGCACCCAGGGCGCGGCCCAGCGCCGCCTGCACGCCCAGGGGCAGCAGGTGCAGCAGCCAGATCAGCGCCAGCAGCAGGCGCGCGGCCAGGTTGGTCACGAGTGCGGCTCCCGCCGCGGTGACTTGTAGCGGTGGTAGCCCCACAGGTACTGCGTGGGGCTGTGCCCGATTACCGCTTCCATCGAGCGGTTGATGGCCGTGGCTGCGGCCAGCGTCCAGGCGTCCTCGTCCAGGCCTTCGCGCGCGGGCAAGGGCTGGGCCAGCGGCGCCACCTCCACGCGGTAGCCGGCGCCGCGCGGCAGGCGCACGCTCCAGATCAGGCACACGGCCGCGCCGGTCTGCACCACCAGGCGCGCCGCCAGCGTCATGGTGTAGGCGGGCTTGCCGAAGAAGGGCGCCCACACGCCCATGCCGTGCGGCGGCACCTGGTCGGGCAGCAGGCCCACGGTCTGGCCGCCGCGCAGCGCCCGCATCATCAGGCGCACGCCCGACAGGTTGGCCGGCGCCGTGGCCAGTGCCGGCCGCGCGCGCGCCGTTTCTTCCAGCTGGCGCAGCCAGTCCTGGCGCGCCGGGCGGTAGAGCACGGTGATGGGCTGGCGCGCGCCAAAGCGTTCGGCATAGGCCTGGGCACAGATCTCGAAGCTGCCCAGGTGCGGTGTCAGCAGCACCAGGCCGCGGCCGCCGTCCAGGGCCTGCTCGATCAGCTCGGCGCCCTGCCACTGCACCGGGTCGGCGATGGGCTGCTCGCGCGGGCGCAGCCACAGGCGCGGCAATTCCAGGTACAGGCGGCCGGCCTCGGCCACGGCCATGCGGCGCTGGGCCGGGCTGACGCCGGCCAGGGCGGCGTTGTCGCGCAGGCGGCGGCGGTAGCTGGTGGACAGGCCATAGGCCAGCCAGCCCAGCAGCCCGCCCAGGGCGTGCAGAAGCCGCAGCGAGCGCTGCGAGAGCCAGTGAAGGACAAGATTCATGCTACGTATAATCTGCCGGTCGCCGAGTTAAAGGACAACTTGCGGGGCGATGGGTGGTGCCAAGGATATCTGGGCCCACCGGGCAGCCGGCCCGAACCGTTGTGTTCAGGCCGCAGCTCAACAAATCCGCTAAAGCGTTCGCCGCGGCTCCAGAGCATCTGACCAGCGACGACGCAATGTCAGTCAGTCAGTGCAACCCTCCAGGAGCCCCACCCGTGGCGAACGACTTCCTCTTCACTTCCGAATCCGTCTCCGAAGGTCACCCCGACAAGGTGGCCGACCAGATCTCCGACGCGATCCTCGACGCCATCTTCAAGCAGGACCCGCGCAGCCGCGTGGCCGCCGAGACCCTTTGCAACACCGGCCTGGTGGTGCTGGCCGGCGAGATCACGACGCAGGCCAACGTCGACTACATCCAGGTCGCGCGCGACACCCTCAAGCGCATCGGCTACGACAACAGCGACTACGGCATCGACTACAAGGGCTGCGCGGTGCTGGTGGCCTACGACAAGCAGAGCAACGACATCGCCCAGGGCGTGGACCACGCGTCCGACGACCACCTGAACACCGGCGCCGGTGACCAGGGCCTGATGTTCGGCTACGCCTGCGACGAGACGCCCGAGCTGATGCCCGCGCCCATCTACTACGCGCACCGCCTGGTGGAGCGCCAGGCCCAGCTGCGCAAGGACGGCCGCCTGCCTTTCCTGCGCCCCGACGCCAAGAGCCAGGTGACCATGCGCTACGTGGACGGCAAGCCGCACAGCATCGACACCGTGGTGCTGAGCAGCCAGCACGCGCCCGAGTACAGCCTGGGTCACCGGATGACCGAGACCTTCTACGAGGCCGTGCGTGAAGAGATCATCAAGCCCGTGCTGCCGCACGATTGGCTGACCAAGGACACCAAGTACCTGATCAACCCCACTGGCCGCTTCGTCGTGGGCGGTCCGCAGGGCGACTGCGGCCTGACCGGGCGCAAGATCATCGTCGACACCTACGGCGGCGCCTGCCCGCACGGCGGTGGCGCCTTCAGCGGCAAGGACCCGAGCAAGGTCGACCGCAGTGCTGCCTACGCCGCGCGCTACGTGGCCAAGAACGTGGTGGCCGCCGGCCTGGCGCGCCAGTGCCAGGTGCAGGTGGCCTACGCCATCGGCGTGGCCAAGCCCATGAACATCACGGTCTACACCGAAGGCACGGGCAAGCTCAGCGACGAGAAGCTCGGCGCCATCGTGGCCGAGGTCTTCGACCTGCGCCCCAAGGGCATCATCCAGATGCTGGACCTGCTGCGCCCCATCTACGAAAAGACCGCGGCCTACGGCCACTTCGGCCGCGAAGAACCCGAGTTCACGTGGGAGCGCACGGACAAAGTGGCGGCGCTCCGCGCCGCCGCCGGGCTGTAAGCCCGCCGCGCGCCTTGCGCGCGGTTTGTCGGTGCGCGGGCTGCGCTCATATCGCGCCAGCGATGTGAGCGCAGACCAAAGTCAAGGGGCGCCAGCCCCGGCCGTAGACAAATGAATACACCGCGAAGCGGCTGATCAGAACGGGCGACACCAGTCGCCCGTCGTCGCTCCCGCCCGGTAAGGCACAATGCCTTACCGTCAGGAGCCGCGCCATGACCAAGCCCGCAGAACACGCTGCCACCGTTTCCAGCAAGGGTCAGGTGGTGATCCCCAGCGATGTGCGCCGCAAGCTCGGCCTGGTCCAGGGTTCGGTGCTGCGCTTCGTGGTGGAAGGAGACAGCGTGCGCATGCTTGCTGCAGCCGGTGACATCCGCAAGCTGAAAGGGCGCCTGCCGGCTCCAGCCCGCCCGGTGTCGATCGACGACATGAACGACACCATCGCCGAGCGGCGTACGCGAACCGGGCGCGGCTGATGCGCGCGCTCGACACCAAGGTACTGGTGCGCTACCTCGCGCAAGACGACGCTCGGCAAAGCGCCCTGGCCACGCAACTGCTCGAAGAGCAGTTGTCCAGCGCCGACCGCGGCTTCGTCAGCCTGGTGGTGCTGCTGGAGACGGTGTGGGTGATGGAGAGCCGCTACGAGGCCAGCGCCGCGACGGTCTGCGACATCCTGGACGACCTGCTGCAGGCACCCACGCTGGAAGTGCAGGACGCCCCGGCCGTGCGCGACGCTGTGCAGCGCTACCGCCAGGGCGGCGTCGACCTGCACGACTGCCTCATCGTCGCCCTGGCCGCTGCCCGCAAGGCGCGGGTGCTGACCTTCGATGCGAAGGCCGCCAAGCGGCTGGGGATGGAGTTGCTGCGCTGAACGCATCGGCCGCCGGCGCACGCGGCCAGTTCACGGCGTCTTCAGCCCCTGCGGTACCCGTCTTCGCGCTGCCCACGCAGGGCCAGCACCACCACCACGTCGTCCACTGCCTCGTAGCGATAAAGCGCGAGGTATCCCCGCGCGCCCTGGCCTATCACCAGTTCGTGCAGGCCGCTGGCCGCAGGCCGCCCGATGCGCGGATGCTGCTCGAGCAGGTCCAGCGCCGAGATCACGGCCGCCACCCGTTCACCGGCATCGGCCACGCCGTGCGCGACCAGGTGCTCAAGAATGCGCTCGGCATCGGCCAGCGCATCGTCGTCGATAGTGACGCGGGCCATGCGCCTTCAGGGCACCACCTTGACGGCCTTCGGCCGAGGCACGTCCTTGCCCGCGGCCCGGTCCAGAAGGTACTGGCGCGCCTCGCTCCAGGGCACGGCCTTGCCCGTGGCCTTGAACTTGTGCAGACGCGCAAGGGCCAGGCGCTGGAACTCGGCCTGTTCTTCGGCCGCCAAGGCCTGGGCTTCGATGGCTTGCAGGATGAAGCCGTGCGGTGTCAACCCGGCGGCCTCGGCCAAGCGCGCGACGCGCAGCTTCAGCTCATCGGGCAGGCGGATCGTGGTCGTGCTCATGGTGCTTGCTCCGTGGAGACGACACAATGTAGCACGTTTGCGTCACTACCAGATGGCTGCGGCGAATCTTCAGACCGCCCGTGTCCGGTTCAGCGCCAGCAGGCGACGCCAATCGCTGGCCGTCGCTTCAGGCGCCGGATTCGCCGATTAGCAGCGCACGTATGTTGCGAAGTCGGGCAGACGCGTTCGAAGCGAAGGATCCGCGTCCAGCGCACGGCGCGAAGCCTCTCCGAGCACCATGAGCTGGCGCTCTACGGCCGACCTCAGCAGGCGGTTCGAAGCGTATTGCGCGGCGTCGGCGTCGCCGATGAACTCGAGCGCGGCCTGCGCCGCCTCGATGGCATCAAGCAGGTGCTTGTGCAGCCGCTCGGTCATAGAGCACCCGCCTCGACGCTTCGACCGCGCGGCGAAAGTACGGATTGCCGATGGGCTTGTCGGAGATCAGATCGACCGTATGCCCCAGCACGGCTTCGAGCGACTCGGCGAGCCCCACGAAGCGTCGGCCCAGCGAGCCCTGCATAGGGTCCGCATCCCTGCGCAGCCGCACGATGAAATCGAAGTCGCTGCGCGCCGGGTCGAATCTGCCGTCTGCGGCCGAACCGAAGACCTCCAGACGCTCGACGCCGTACCGGCGGCACAACGCGACGATCTCGTCGTGGTGCTGCATCAGCGGCTGCGCGAGCGGGGGGCGTTGCATCGGTCGATTATCGACCGCTCGCTTCGCCACTGCGCGCCCGGTTCAGCGCCAGCAGCCGGCGCAGGATCTCCTCGTCGGCCATGTCCGGCGTCCAGTCGGCCCAGCCGTAGGCGGCGGCCACGGCCGCGTCCAGCGCGGCGTGGGCCTGGGCCAGCCAGGTGGGGCGCAGGTTGTAGAGCTTGGTGAGCGTGCGCTGGGCCAGGTCCCTTTCGAAGCCGGCGCGGGCGACGATGCGGTCCGGGTAGGGCGACGCGGCCAGGCCCAGCGGCACCACCTCGGGCACACGTTCGGTCCATTCCGGTGGGTTGAGCCAGGCGTCGCGCAACGCCACCAGCCGCTGTGCGGCGCGCGCGATGGCTTCGGCCCGGGGCCGCACGCCGGCCGGCAGATCGGCCGGGATGAGCGCGCCGCCGTCCAGGGTTTCGGTGCGCTGGTGGGCGGTGGCGGCGGGGGTGAGGTGTTCGGGGAAGGGGAAGGTTTCGAAGCAGGTGGTGGGGGTGTAGCGCGGCCGGTCTTCGAGCGATGTACCCAGGCGCAGCGACCAGAGTTCGTGGAAGCGGCTGTGCAGGATGCCGAAAGTAGTGTCGTCGGCACGAGCAACCGTCGCTACGGCCGAGTCCGGCAGAACGATGGCAGCGAACCAGCCAAAGACCCGATGCTTTGAGACGCGCGGCGTGATGACCTGCCGCGCGATGCTTGCCGTGGCGCGCTTGAGCGCAGGTCGCGGGTCACCATGCAACCACCAGTTGTTGCGGTGCCAGTCGCGCCTCAATCCGACACGCGTCGGCTTGACGTGTTGGTCGACGTGGGCGAATGGAGCCTCGAACAGTGCAGCATCGTCTTGGCTTCGCTTGTCGAAGTCCACGATCCACGTGTCGCTTGTCCGGCGCGTCACGTCCATGCCATTTACCCACGGCCGAAGCACGTTCGCGCTACTTGCGCCGTTCGGATTGGGTTGGCGCAGCCAGTCTCGCGCGCAGTCGCCACTGACATCGAATGGGCCATTCTTCTGGGTGCCGATAAAGCTCGCTCCTGAGTTCTCGGCCAAGCGGGCGGCTACGGTCAGATCGACACCGCCACCTATGCCAGACGGCGTAAGGTCGGCAGAGATCCTGTCGGTGCCATTGCCATCCAGCATTGGAGGCTGGGTCGAGTCACCGAAGGCCACGAGTGACACTCGAACCGCGGCGCCGTTGTTCACCCATTCGAGATCTGACCAGGCTTCGAAGATGCGCGTTGTGCCGACGATCCGATCCAGGACCGAGCGATTTGCCCCGCCACGTACCGAGTTCGTCGCCACCAGTCCAGCCCGCAGCAAATCCCCGCGCTCAATCTGCGCCCGTGCCTTCTCGAACCTTCAGATCGTTGGCAGCCGCGCCGGCCTGCCATTTGCGCACGAAGTCTTGCGCCTGCATCGAAGGCCCCCCGCCTGTTTGGGCGCGGAGCTTACGGCATGCTCAGCCGCGGGTGATGGTGATGCTGCGCGGCCTGCCGCCTACTTGGTCGACAAGGGGGCCACGCCCTCCCACTTGAGCGGCGGGGCCTCGGCGCAGGCCGCGGCCACGAAGCGCGCCGAATGCTCGGATTCGACCACCATCTTGGTGCCCTGCAAGTCGGCGTCCATGCGCGACTTGGCGCTGAATTGCTTGGTGCCCCCCAGCACCACATCGCCCTGGCCCTGGGCGCGCGCACTGCCGTTCTCGCAAGCCACGGCATAGCCCAGGTGCGCGGGCTTGGCCGATACGGTGCGCCACTTGCACACCCAGCCGTCGTCCTGCAGCACCTCGGGCGGCACCAGGTCCTGCCGCGCCAGTTCGGGCGTGATGCACAGCTGCAGGCTGGTGGACTGCCTGACGCCCATCACCGGGATCTGCACCAGCGAATCGACCTGCCACAGGCCGGGGCTGCGTTCGGCCAGCTGCTGCGCGCCGGCCGGCAGTATCAGGGCCGGCCACAGCAGCACGGCCAGGGTTTGCGACAGTCTTGCGTTGAGCTTCATGGGTCTGGGGCCTGGGCAGGGCCGTTGGGCAATGAGGGCAGGCCGATTCTTGTACAGATTGGGCTGCCCGGGCAGGGCCCCGGGTGTGACGGATGCGCGCAGGCGAAACGCTGCATGCCATCATTCAAGCCTGGAACGTGCACCGTTCCAAGAGCTGTCCAAAACATTTCAGCAGGAGACCGCCAATGCAACGCAGACAACTCGTGCGCGCCGCCACCGCCCTGGCTGCCACCGCAGCCACCGCCGGGGCCAGCGCCCAGGTCAAGCCCAAGGCCGAGCACGAGCACCACCACGACCACGCCTCGCACCACCGCGGCAGCGGCAAGCACGCCGCGCTGATGGCCTCAGCCTCGCACTGCCTGATGACCGGCGAGGTCTGCCTGGAGCATTGCTACACGCTGCTGGGTGAAGGCGACAAGGTCATGGCCGCCTGCGCGCGCTCGGTCGCTGAGCTGATCGCGGTGTGCACCGCCTTGCGCTCGCTGGCGGCGCTGAACGCCCCCACGCTGCCCCGCATGGTGAAGGTCGCGCTCGAAAGTTGTCTGTCGTGCGAGAAGGAATGCCGCAAGCACGACAAGCACAAGGCCTGCATCGACTGCGCCGACGCCTGCAAGGAATGCGCGGCCGAGTGCCGCAAGCTGGGCGCCTGACGCCGGGGTCAGCGCTCGCCTGGCGCGGCCAGGCCGGGCCGTTGCAGCGGCCGCTGCAGCAGGGCCAGCACGGCGCCCAGTGCCAGCGCAGCGGCGCTCAGCAGCAAGCCGCGGCGCAGGCCGCCGGCGCCGTCGGCCACCGCCCCCACCAGGCTGGGACCGACGATCTGCCCGGCCGCGAAGACGATGGTGAAGGCGGCGATGCCCGAAGCCCAGGCCTGGGGCTCGACGTTGTGCCGCACCAGCGCCGTGGTCGATGCCACCACCGACAGGAAGACGCAGCCGAACAGCGCGCCGGAGACGAACACCAGCGCCGCGTGGGCGCCCAGCATGGGCAGCGCCGTGGCCACGGCCAGCAGCGCGTTCAACAGCGCCAGCGGCAACCCGCCGCGGTGCCGCTGCAGCAGCCCGGCCCACAGCCACGACGACGCCACCACGCCCAGGCCCAGCAGCACGTAGAAGGCCACGATGGCGGGCGTGCCCATGCCCTGTTCGCGCAGCAGCGTGACGATGAAGGTCATGTAGCCGATATAGCCCAGCCCGAACATCGCGTACGCCGCCAGGCCCCAGGCGAAAGGCTTCAGTGACAGGCGCGCGCGCGCCGCGCCCGGTGCTGGCGGCTGCGCCAGTGCCGTGGTCGACACCGCCGTCAGCCCGGTGGCGCCCAGCGCCAGTGCCCCCAGCAGGCCCCATGCCGCCGGCCAGGGCAGCGGCGGCACACTGAACGCCGACAGCACGATGCCCACGCCGGTGCCGCCGTAGTACAGCCCCAGCACCAACCCCGGCCGCGCGCCGGGCGCGGTGGCCAGCCGTGCCGCCAGCAGGCCCCCGCCGACGAAACTGGCCGCGCTGGCCACGCCCAGCAGCAGGCGCAGCGTGTACAGCGCCGCGTCGGCGCGCACCAGGCCATGCGCCGCCAGCAGCAGGGCCGCGGCCAGGCCGCCGCTCAGCATCACGCGGCGCGCGTCCCAACGCGCCAGCGCGCGCGGCGCCAGCAGCGCACCCACCAGGTAGCCGGCCGCGTTGACCGTGTTCATCGCGCCGCCCGTGAAGTAGCTCCAGCCCAGGTCGGCACGCATGGTCGGCAGCAGCAGGGCATAGGAGAAGCGCGCCAGACCCAGCGACACCGCCGCCGCCAGGCCCAGTGCCAGCGCGGCGCGCAACGGCGGCAAGCTGCGCTCGGTGCTCACCGCGCCGCCAGCAGCAGGCGCGCCACTTCGGCAAAGCCTTCGCCGCGCTCGGCCTGCGTGATGTAGGCCGGCCACACCGTCAGCTCGGCGGCAAAGCGGCGCAGGTTGGCCACGCCCACGGCCAGCGCAAAGCGCTCGAACATCGGCTGGTCGTTGGTGGAGTCGCCCACGTAGACCCAGCGATCGATCTCTTCGTGCAGCTCGCGGCCGAACAGGCGGCGCGTCATCCAGCAGGCCGCGCTCCACTTGCTGTGGCTGCCGAACCAGCCGTTCACGTGGATGGAGCTGACGGTGGCCGTCATGCCCTCGGCGCGCATCAAGGCCAGCACCTGCGCGATGGCCGCGGGCGGCAGCTGCGCGAACTCGCTGTGGTCGATGGCGATGTCGGTTACGCGGCCGGCGCTGTCGCGCGCCAGCGTGGCGCCCGGTACTTCGAGCAGCAGGCGCGACGCCACCTGGCGCAGGCGCAGCGTGTTGGCGGCGCGCGTGGCGTCGTCCTGCGCGTACTCGGTGAGCACGCGCTGGCCGTCGCGGATCAGCGCCACGGCGCCGTTCTCGGCCACGATGGCGGCCAGCGGCCAGGCGCGGGCGAAGGGTTCGCTCCAGCCCAGCGGCCGGCCGGTGATGGCCAGCACCGGCACGCCGGCCGCGGCCAGGTCGTGCAGCGCCTGCAGCGCCGCCGGCTCGATGGCGCCGTCGCGGGTGAGGGTGTCGTCGATGTCGGTCATCACCCCGGCCAGGCCGGCCAGTTGCGCCGGCAGCAGTTGCACCAGGGGCCAGGGCGGGCCTTGATGCCGGTCAAGCGCGGGCGCGGGCGGAGTGCCGATCATCTGCTGCAGGACCACTGTCAAAGCATAACCATGGCCAAGGATTCTGCAGCAGCACCCACCCCCGCCCGCAAGTCTGCGCCAGCACGCCGCCGCAGCACCCGGCCGGTGGCAGTCGGCGATGTGGCCGACACGAGCACCCCCGAGCGGGTGGAGCGCAACATCACGTCGCGCGCCAGGGTGCGCACCGAGACCGTCAAGGCCATGGCCTTGTCGGACCTGCTGGCCAGCCACGCTGCCACCGCCAGTGCTGCTCCCGAGGGCGAGCCGCTGCAGGAGCTGCGTGCGCTGATCGGCAGCGCCGCGCCCGACGAGATCAAGGCGCTGCGCCGCCTGCTGTTTGCGCCGCAGACGGCACAAGCCGAGGGTGTGGACCCCGACACCGAGCTGGCACCCAACTGGCGCGAAGGCGGCTACCCCTACAAGAACCTGATGTCGCGGCGCCAGTACGAGCGCCAGAAGTACCGCCTGCAGGTCGAGCTGCTCAGGCTGCAGAACTGGGTCAAGGAGACCGGCCAGCGCGTGGTCATCCTGTTCGAGGGCCGCGACGCCGCCGGCAAGGGCGGCACCATCAAGCGCTTCATGGAGCACCTCAACCCGCGCGGCGCACGCGTGGTGGCACTTGAGAAACCCAGCGACGTCGAGCGCGGGCAGTGGTATTTCCAGCGCTACATCGCCCACCTGCCCACGGCCGGCGAGATCGTGCTGTTCGACCGCAGCTGGTACAACCGCGCCGGCGTCGAACGCGTGATGGGCTTTTGCAGCGAAGCCGAATACGACGAGTTCCTGCGCGAGGCGCCCGAGTTCGAGCGCCACCTGGTGCGCAGCGGCATCCGCCTGTTCAAGTTCTGGTTCTCGGTCAGCCGCGAAGAACAACGCCGCCGCTTCAAAGAGCGCAAGGGCCACCCGCTCAAGCAGTGGAAGCTCAGCCCGGTGGACCTGGCTTCGCTGGACAAGTGGGGCGACTACACGCTGGCCAAGGAAGCGATGTTCCTGCACACCGACACCTCCGACGCGGCCTGGACGGTGATCAAGAGCGACTGCAAGAAGCGCGCGCGCCTGAACGCCATGCGCTACCTGCTGCACCGGCTGCCCTACAAGGGCCGCGACGCCTCGGTGATCGGCACCGTCGACCCGCTGCTGGTGGGGCGCGCCGCGCTGGTGGGCGGCCAGGCGGAGGAATTCACGCCAGACTCCAGCGCCTGAAGCCCCCAGGCCCCCGGCATGGGCGGGGGTTGGCGCTAGAATGCCGCCTCTCCTCGAGGAGCGTTGCAACCTTCGTCCAGAAGGCCAGGCTCGAGGAACTTCATTGCAACCGCGCTCACCTGCACGCTCTTGGCTGCGTGGGTGAGTGATCAGTCCCTCCCACCGCCGCGCGCTGCAGGTTCCTCAACTGCCTGGAGCCTGACGATGAACGCCGCCAACAAACCCCTGCACGACCACGCCGTGGCCGACATGACCCTTGCCGCCTGGGGCCGCAAGGAAATCAAGATCGCCGAAACCGAGATGCCCGGCCTGATGGCCATCCGCGAGGAGTTCACCAAGAGCCAGCCGCTCAAGGGTGCGCGCATCACCGGCAGCATCCACATGACCATCCAGACCGCCGTGCTGGTGGAAACACTGCAGGCCCTGGGCGCCAGCGTGCGCTGGGCCTCGTGCAACATCTTCAGCACGCAAGACCACGCCGCCGCGGCGCTGGCAGAGCGCGGCACGCCCGTGTTCGCGCACAAGGGCGAGACCCTGGCCGAGTACTGGGACTTCACGCACCGCATCTTCGAGTTCGGTGCCCCGGGCACGGCGGGCGAAGGCCCGAACATGATCCTGGACGACGGCGGCGACGCCACGCTGCTGATGATCCTGGGCCAGCGCGCCGAGAAGGACCTGTCGGTCATCGCCCATCCGCACAGCGAGGAAGAGACCTGCCTGTACGCCGCCATCAAGGCCAAGCTGGCGGTGGACGCCACCTGGTACACGCGCAAGGCGGCGCAGATCATCGGCGTGACCGAGGAAACCACCACCGGCGTGCACCGCCTGAAGGAAATGTCGGCCAAGGGCACCCTGCCCTTCCGCGCCATCAACGTCAACGACAGCGTCACCAAGAGCAAGTTCGACAACCTCTACGGCTGCCGCGAAAGCCTGGTCGACGGCATCAAGCGCGCCACCGACGTGATGATCGCCGGCAAGGTGGCCCTGGTGGCCGGCTACGGCGACGTGGGCAAGGGCAGCGCGCAGGCGCTGCGCGCACTGAGCGCCCAGGTGTGGGTGACCGAGATCGACCCCATCAACGCGCTGCAGGCGGCGATGGAAGGCTACAAGGTCGTGACCATGGAGTACGCCGCCGACAAGGCCGACATCTTCGTCACCACCACCGGCAACCGCGACATCATCACCTTCGAGCACATGGCGGCCATGAAGGACCAGGCCATCGTCTGCAACATCGGCCACTTCGACAACGAGATCCAGGTGGCGCGCCTGGAGCAGCATTGCCAGTGGGAAGAGATCAAGCCGCAGGTCGACCACGTGATCTTCCCCGACGGCAAGAAGATCATCCTGCTGGCCAAGGGCCGGCTGGTGAATCTGGGCTGCGGCACCGGCCACCCCAGCTTCGTGATGAGTTCTTCGTTCGCCAACCAGACCATCGCCCAGATCGAGCTGTTCACGCACAGCGAGGGCTACGACGTGGGCAAGGTCTACGTGCTGCCCAAGCACCTGGACGAGAAGGTGGCGCGGCTGCACCTCAAGAAGGTGGGCGCCATGCTGACCGAACTGAGCGACGAGCAGGCGGCCTACATCGGCGTGCCCAAGCAGGGCCCGTACAAGCCCGATTCGTACAGGTATTGAGACCCCCCGAAGCGGCCTTCGGCCGCCTCCCCCCAGGGGGCGCCGCCAGCGGCCCGGCAGAGCCGGTTCCGCAGCGGCTGCTTGATGTCGGCCGGCCCGCTGAGCGGGCTGCCGATCGCTGACCTGCCCATCCGCAGTTTCGGAGCGCACCCATGTCTTCCACGCCCATCAGCTTCGAGTTCTTCCCCCCCAACACCCCCGTCGGCAGCGACAAGCTCAAGACCGTGGTGCAGGACCTGGCGGCGGTGAAGCCCGAATTCTTCAGCGTCACCTATGGCGCCGGCGGCTCCACGCGCGACAAGACGCTGGCCACGGTGCGCGACATCGCGGCGCTGGGCTTTGATGCCGCGCCGCACCTGTCCTGCGTGGGCAGCACCGAATCCAGCATTGCCGAGATCCTGGCCACCTACCGCGCCCAGGGCATACGCCGGCTGGTGGCGCTGCGCGGTGATCTGCCCAGCGGCACGGCCACCGCGGGCGAATTCCGCTACGCCGCCGACCTGGTGGAGTTCATCCGCCGTACCCAGGGCGGCGACTGGTTCATCGAGGTCGCGGCCTACCCCGAATACCACCCGCAGCAGCGCTACGCGCGGCGCGACGTCGAGCACTTCGCGGCCAAGGTCAAGGCCGGCGCCGATTCGGCCATCACGCAGTTCTTCTACAACGCCGACGCCTACTTCCACTTCGTCGACGAGGTGCGCGCCCTGGGCGTCACGGTGCCCATCGTGCCGGGCATCATGCCCATCCACAACTACGCCAAGATCGCCCAGTTCGCGGCGCGCGATGGCATCGAGATCCCGCGCTGGGTGGCGCTCAAGATGGAAGGCTACCTGGACGACGCCGCCTCGATCCGCGCCTTCGGCGTGGACGTGGTGGCACGGCTGTGCCAGCGCCTGATCGCCGGCGGCGCGCCCGGCATCCACTTCTACACGCTCAATCAAAGTACGCTGAGCCTGGACATCTGCCGGCGCCTGGGCCTGGCCTGAAGGTTTGTGCAGCGCTGACGCGCGCCGGCCCCGCGCTGCTCAGCGCGGCGCCTGCCAGGCCAGCCCGTCGTCGGTGAGCACGGCGTCCAGCGGCACGTCGTGCGGCTCGGCCGTGAGCCAGGGCACGAAACCGTTGCTGTAGGCCAGGCCCACCGTGTAGGGGCGCGGCCGCAGCGCGTCCAGCGTGCGGTCGTAGAAACCGCCGCCATAGCCCAGGCGCACGCCCTGCGGGCCGTAGCCCACGCAGGGCACCAGCAGCAGCGTGGGCTCGAAGGTCGGCGTGTCCTTGGGCTTGGGGATGCCGTAGGCGTCTTCCTCCATCTCGCAGCCCGGAAACCACATCTGGAAGCGCAACTGCTTGGTCTGCTTGTCCATCACCGGCAGGCCGATGCAGCGTCGGGTGTCGGCCTCGGCCCAGCGGTACATGGCCGGCAGGGTGTCGAACTCGCCCTTGATCGGCCAGTAGGCGCCCACCGCCAGGTCGTCGCGGCCCATCAGGAACACGCGCAGCACCTCCTGCAGGTGCATGGCGCGCTGGTGGCGGTCGATCAGCGTCTGGCGTTCGGCCTGCAGCTGGCGGCGCAGGGTCTTCTTGTCGCCTGAGGGCACGAAGGACGGCATCGGGTACGACATGCGGCAACGCTTTCACGGCGAAAGCGCTATTGTCGCGCCATGCCCGCCACGCCATTCGTCAGCCCCTGCGCGGAGCAGCTGGCGCCACTGGGCGCGGTGCGCACGCGGCGCATGCTCGGCGGCTGGGGGCTCTGCACGTGGACGAGCTGTTCATCGCCCTCATCGCCTACCAGCGCCTGTACCTGATGGTGGACGCGTCGACCCGGGCGCGCTTTCGCGACGCCGGCTGCCTGCCCTTCGAGTACAGCGCCCGCGGCCGAACCCTTGCTGCCATGCCCCGAAAGCCCGACGGCCATGGCCACGCCTGCTAAATTCGACCCATGAAACTGGGCCTCTTCCTTCTATGCATGGCCCTGGCGCTGGGCGCCCCGCCCCCGGCGCTGGCCGACCCGGTGGACGACGTGGTGGTGCGCGCACGCGACGCGCTGCGCAAGAAAGACCGCGCCCAGCTGGCCGCGGCGCGCCAGGCGGTGCTCAAGGTGCAGCACCCATTGGCCGGCTGGGTGGACTACTGGGAGCTGCTCAACCGCCTGGACACCGCCCAGCAGCCCGAGCTGGACGCCTTCTGGGCGCGCTGGCCCGAGACCTACGTCGAAGACCGTCTGCGCAACGACTGGCTGCTCGAGCTGGGCCGGCGCCGCGACTGGGGCAACTTCCGCGTCGAAGTGCCGCGATTCCGCATGAACGACGACCGCGAGGTCGTCTGCTACACCGTGCTCACCCAGCACCTGGACGGCCATGACGTGCGCGCGGCCGCACGCGCCGCCTGGAACGCGCAGCGCGACCTGGACGAGGGCTGCGCGCACATGGCCAGCACCTTGTACGGCGCGGGGGTGCTCACGCCAGCCGACGTCTGGCACAAGGCGCGCCTGGCCATGGAAGCCAGCCGGCCGCGCGCCGTGCGCGCCGCAGCCGCGCTGCTGGGCCCGGCGGTCGAGAAGTCCGTGGCCGAGATGCAGGACAACGCGGCGCGCTTTCTGGCGCGGCGCGCGCCGGCAGCGCCCTTCGAGCTGGAACTGCTGACGCTGATGCGCCTGGCCGCGGTCGACCCCGAGCAGGCCGCGGCCCAGCTGGAAGGCGGCTGGGCGGCGCGCCTGCCACCGGCCCTGGCCGCCACCGCCTGGGCCCATGCCGGCAAGCAGGGGGCGATCAAGCAGCTGCCGCAAGCGGCCGGCTGGGCGCAGCGCGCCTGGCGGCTGTGGGACGCCGGCAATGCCGCGCCGCCGCCCTGGAGCGACGACTTGCTGGCCTGGCAGGTGCGCGCCGCCCTGCGCCAGCCGGCCAGCGACCGCGAGCGTTGGCCGCTGGTGCACCGCGCGGTCGAAGCCATGAGCCCGGCCGAACAGCGCGACCCGGCCTGGGTCTACTGGCGCGCCCGCGCCCACCTGGCGCTGGCCGCGCCGGGCGCCGAGGGCGAGGCCGACCGCGCCACGGCGCGCGCCGCGCTGGCCAGCATCGCCCAGCCGCCGGGCTTCTACAACCGGCTTGCGGCCGAGGAACTGGGCGGCCCGCCCGAGCCCGGCGCGCCGCCCGCGCCGCTGAGCACCGCTGAAATGGAGCGCCCGCGCGCCCAGCCCGGCTTCCAGCGCGCGCTGCGGCTCATCGACCTGGGCCTGCGCAACGAAGGTGTGCGCGAATGGAACTACACGCTGCGCGGCCTGAGCAACAGCGAACTGCTGGCCGCCGCCCTGTGGGCCTGCCAGCGCGAGGTCTGGGACCGCTGCATCAACACCAGCGAACGCGCGCACGCCCTGCCCGACCTGGCGCTGCGCTACCCGCTGCCCTGGCGTGAGCAGGTCGGCGCCGCAGCCAGCGGTGCCGGGCTGGACCTGGCGGTGGTCTACGGCCTGATCCGCCAGGAATCGCGATTCATCATGGACGCGCGCTCCAGCGTCGGCGCCAGCGGGCTGATGCAGCTGATGCCGGCCACCGCGCGCTGGACGGCGCGCAAGATCGGCATGGACTTCCACCCTTCGGCCATCGCCGATCGCGACACCAACCTGCGCCTGGGCACGGCCTACCTGCGACGCGTGCTCGACGACTTCGACGGCTCGCTGCCCATGGCCGCCGCGGCCTACAACGCCGGCCCCAACCGCGTGCGGCGCTGGCGCGACGCGGCCCCCACCGAGGCCGCGGCCTGGGTCGAGAACATCCCCTTCAACGAGACCCGCGACTACGTCAAGAAGGTGCTGGCCAACGCCGCCGAATACGCATTGCGGATGGGCCGCAGCCCGCCCGCGCTCAAGGCCTGGCTGGGCCCCCCGATAGGCCCGCGCAGCACAGCCGCGCCCGCACCCGATGGCGACATCCCCTGACAACAACCCCCTGCAGCCACCGGGCGCGCGCCCGCAGCCGCAGCACCAAGGTCTGCCCGTGAGCTCACGCATCCTGGTCCTCGGCGGCACCGGCTTCGTCGGCCGCGCCGTCTGCAACCGCCTGGTCGAACGCGGCCGCGGCAACGGCCGCGTGCTGGTGCCCACGCGCCGCCTGGCGCATGGCCAGGGGGTGCAGTCGCTGCCCACGGTCGAGTTGCTGCAGATGAGCGTGCACGACGACGCCGCGCTGGCCCAGGCCGTGGCGCAGGCCGACGCGGTCATCAACCTGGTGGCCATCCTGCACGGCAGCGCAGCCGAATTCGAGCGCGTGCACGTGAGCCTGCCGCTGCGCCTGGCGCGCGCCTGCCAGGCCGCCGGCGTGCGCCGGCTGGTGCACGTCAGCGCGCTGGGCGTGGGCGCCGGCGCGCCGTCCAACTACCTGCGCAGCAAGACCGCGGGCGAAGCCGCGCTGGCCGCCGCCGGGCTGGACCTGACGGTGCTGCGGCCCTCGGTCATCTTCGGCGCCGAAGACCGCTTCCTGCGCCTGTTTGCCGAGTTGCAGGCGGTGGCCCCGCTGCTGCCGCTGGCCGGGCGCGACACCCGCTTCCAGCCGGTGTGGGTGGAAGACGTGGCCAGCGCCATCGTGCGCTGCCTGGACCTGCCCGAAACCGTGGGCAAGACCTATGAATGCGCCGGCCCCCAGGTCTACACCCTGGGTGAGCTGGTGCGCCTGGCCGGCCGCTGGTCGGGCCACGAGCGGCCGCAGATCGGCCTGCCGATGTGGGCCGGCCGCGTGCAGGCCGCTCTGATGGAATGCCTGCCGGGCACGCCGCCGATGTCGCGCGACAACCTCGACTCGATGCAGGTGCCCAACATCGCCAGCGGGCAGCTGCCGGGCCTGGACGCGCTGGGCATCAACGCCGCGGCGCTGGAATCGGTGGCGCCGGACTACCTGCGCGACGCCGCCCAGAGCGACCGGCTGGAGCGTTGGCGGCGCTTCGCAGGGCGCGATTGACGCCAATTGCGCAGCACCATGAGCTTGATCAGATCATCACCACGCCACGCCGCGCTGGCGCTCGTAGCATGGGGGCCTGAGACGTGAGGACGATGTGATGCAACTGGTGATCGGCAACAAGAACTACTCGTCGTGGTCGATGCGGCCCTGGGTGCTGATGAAGCAGCTGGGCCTGCCCTTCGAGGAACACAAGCTGCGCCTGGCGTTCGCGCCGAACTCGGCCTTCAAGCGCGAGCTGGTGCACTTCACCCCCGCCGGGCGCGTGCCGGTGCTGCTGGACGACGACTTCGCGGTGTGGGATTCGCTGGCCATCATCGAGTACCTGCACGACAAGTTTCCCGGCCGCGGCATCTGGCCCGAAGACATGCGTCTGCGCGCCCGCGCCCGCAGCATCTCGTGCGAGATGCATTCCGGCTTCGGCGCGCTGCGCCAGCACTGCCCCATGAACATCGAGGCCGCACTGCCCGACGTGGGCAAGCGCATCTGGGCCGAGCAGCCGGCCGTGCGCGACGACGTGCTGCGCATCGAACTGGCCTGGGTCGAGGCGCTCAAGGACAGCGGCGGGCCCTTCCTCTTCGGCGAGTTCTGTGCCGCCGACGCCATGTTCGCGCCGGTGTGCATGCGGCTGCGCACCTACGCGCTGCCCATGACGCACCGCGTCTACGACTACCTGGCGCGCGTGGCCACCGCGCCGGGCGTCAAGGCCTGGGTCGCCGACGCGCTGGAAGAAGGCGACTTCATCGCCGAGGACGAGCCCTACCGCCAGCGGCGATGACCTCTGGCCCGCGCCGCTACGTCGTGGGCGGCGCGGTGCGCGACGCCTTGCTGGGCCTGCCGCCGGCCGACCGCGACTGGGTGGTGGTGGGCGCCACGCCCGAGCAGCTGGTGGCCCAGGGCCTGCGCCCGGTGGGCAAGGATTTCCCGGTCTTCATAGACCCGTCCACGGGCGAAGAAGTGGCACTGGCGCGCACCGAGCGCAAGACCGCGCCCGGCTACCGCGGCTTCAGCTTCCACGCCGACCCGGCCGTGACGCTGGAACAGGACCTGGCGCGCCGCGACCTCACCATCAACGCCATCGCGCAGGCCGAGGACGGCACGCTGATCGACCCTTTCGGCGGCCAGCGCGACCTGGCCGCACGCGTGCTGCGCCATGTCTCCGAGGCCTTTGTCGAAGACCCGGTGCGCCTGCTGCGCCTGGCGCGGCTGGCGGCGCGCTTCCCCGACTTCGCGGTGGCGCCCGAAACCCTGGCGCTGCTGCGCCACATGGTCGATGCCGGCGAGGTGGACGCGCTGGTGCCCGAGCGCGTATGGCAGGAGCTGTCGCGCGGGCTGATGACCGCGCGGCCCGGCCGCATGTTCGAGCTGCTGCGCGAATGCGGCGCACTGGCGCGCCTGCTGCCCGAAGTGGAGCGCCTGTGGGGCGTGCCGCAGCCGCCCGAGCACCACCCCGAGATCGACACCGGCGCGCACCTGCTGCTGGTGCTGCAGGCCTGTGCGCAGGCGCAGGCGCCGCTGACCGTGCGCTGGGCCTGCCTGGTGCACGACCTGGGCAAGGGCACCACCCCGCGCGACCAATGGCCGCGCCACATCGGCCACGAGCAGCGCAGCGCCCGGCTGGCGCGCAGCCTGGGCGAACGCCTGCGCGTGCCCACCGACTGCCGCGAACTGGCCGAGGTGGTGGCGCGCGAGCACGGCAACGTGCACGCCAGCGGCACGCTGGGCGCGGCGGCGCTGGTGCGCCTGCTGGAACGCTGCGACGCCTGGCGCCGGCCGCAGCGCTTTGCCGAGCTGCTGCTGGCCTGCGAGTGCGATGCGCGCGGCCGCACCGGGCTGCAGGACCGCGCCTACCCGCAGCGCGCCCGCCTGTCCGAGGCGCTGCGCCTGACGCAGGTGGCCGACGTGGCCGCCGCGGCGCAGGCGGCGCTGGCCCGCGGCGAGCAGGGCCCGGCCATCGGCCAGGCGGTGCAGCGCGCGCGCGAGGAAGCGCTGCAGCCGCTGCTGGCGCCCTGAGGCGCGGCTCACCGCCGAACCGCGCATCCTAAGGGCAGCCGGGCCGTCCAGGCGAGTTCCTGACTGGGGGGATGCGAAGCGGCGGGCGCACCCTTAAGGTCGCGGCTTTCGCGCGCCGCGGGCAGACCCGGCGGCGCGCGCGTCTGCACTTGCTGGGAGAGCGCACATGCACGGCATTCACCAACTTCGCCCGCTGTGCGCAGCCCTGCTGCTGGCCGGCGCCGGCAGCGCGGGCGCTGCGACGATCAACGTCAACAGCGACGCCAGCCTGCGCGCAGCGCTGACCAGCGCCGGCAACGGCGACGTCATCAACTTCACCGGCAACGTGGTCATCGCCGCGGCCGACCTGCCGGCGATCCAGCGCGACCTCACGCTCAACGGCAATGGCTTCTCGCTGTCGGGCGCCAACAGCTTCCGCGGCCTGTTCGTCTTCAGCGGCAACGTGGCCGTCAGCAACCTGCTGATCCGTGACACGCTGGCGCGCGGCGGCAACGGCGGCACCGTCGGCGGCGGCGGCGGCGCCGGCCTGGGCGGCGGGCTGTTCGTGGCCAGCGGCGCCAGCGTGGTGCTGGACGGCGTCAGCTTCAGTGGCACCGCGGCGGCCGGGGGCACGGGCGGCGGCGCCGGCGGCAACACCGGCGGCGGCGGCGGCGGCATGGGCGGCGCCGGCAGCGTGGGCAACGGCGGCGGCGGTGGCGGCCTGGGCTCGGGCGCCACGGGTGGCGGGCGTGGCTTGCCTGGCGGCGCCGGCATCTTGCTGGGTGCTTCCGGCGGGGGCGCCGGCAGCGGCGGTGCAGTGGGTGGGGCCAGCGGCGGCGGCGGCGGCGGCGGCATCGGCGCGAGCTTTCCCACGGCCGCGGGGGGCGGTGGCGTGGGTGGCACGGCCGGCAGCGGCAACGTGGCCGGGAACGGCGGTTTCGGCGGCGGCGGCGGCGCGATGGTCAACACGATCGCCGTGGCCGGTGGCGCCGCCGGCAACGGCGGCTTCGGCGGTGGCGGCGGCGGCTCCGGCGGCTCGGCCGGTGGCAATGGGGGCTTCGGGGGCGGCGCAGGATCGGGCTCGGGCACCGGCGGGGCGCCCGGCCTGGCCGGCTTCGGCGGCGGCGGCGCCGCGGGCGGCAACGGTGGCGGCGGCGGCGCGGGCATGGGCGGCGCGGTGTTCGTGATGCAGGGCGGCACGCTCAGCGTCAACGGCCAGGGCGCCATCAGCGGCGGCTCGGTTGCCGGCGGCACGGGCAACGCACCTGGCAGCGCCTTCGGCAACGGCGTCTTCCTGCACGGCAGCAGCAGCATCGCCTTTGCGCCCGGCGCCGGCCAGACGCTGAGCGTCGGCGACGTCATCACCGACCAGACCGGTTCGGGCGGCACGGGCGCCAACGCGGGCGCGGGCGCGCTGGTCAAGGCCGGCGCCGGCACCCTGGTGCTGAGCGCCAGCAACAGCTACACGGGCGGTACCCGGCTGGAAGCCGGCAAGCTGCAGTTCACGAGCGCCGGCAACCTGGGCAGCGGCGGCCTGGCCTTTGCCGGAGGCACGCTGGAACTGGCCGCGGGCACGGCCACGCTCAACCAGGCGCTCAGCTTCGAGGACGCCAGCGGCCGCCTCCTGGTGGGCGGCGGCGCAAGCCTGACCGTGGGCGGCGCCACGGCGGGCGGGTCCGGCCTGGTGAAGACCGGCACCGGCACCTTGATCCTGGCCGGCAACAACCTGCTGCACCAGGGCGGCACCGACATCCAAGGCGGCGTGCTGCGCCTGACCGGCAACCTGAACAGCGACGGGGTCAACGTGCGCAACGGCGGGCGTTTCGACCTGGCCGGCGGCAACCTCAACGGCGCCACGGTCAACGTGCTGGCCGGCGGCGTGCTCGACGCCACGGCCGGCGGGCTGTACACCAACCTGGGCTTGCTGACGCTGCAAGGCGGTACGGCGGTGGTGACCATCGTCAACCTCAACCGCATGGAAGCCCGCGGCACGGTGGCGTCCATCGACAACCAGGCCGATCTGCAACTCACCGGCCTGCTCAACGTGCAAGGACAGCTGGCCAATGCCGGCGCGTTGAACCTGGGCGGCATGACGCTGGCCGGCACCGGCGCCGGCAGCAACCTGATCAACGTGGGCACGCTGCGCGGCCCGGGCACGGTGACGCTGGTAGCCGTCAACGAAGGCGGCGTGATTGAGGCCAGCGCTGGCACGCTGCTGTTCACCAACCTGTCGTCCAACCGCCTGGGCGGGCAGATGACGGTGGCCAGCGGCGCCACGCTGCGCGTGACGTCGTCACTGGCCAACGCCGGCGTCGTCACGCTGGGCGGCGGCACGCTTTCGGGCAACCTCATCACCAACACCGGCACGATAGAGGGCGCGGGCACGGTGCAGAACCGCATCGACAACCTGAACACCGGCACGCTGCGCGCCAACGCCGGCAACACACTGGTGTTCACCGGCGTGGGCAGCAGCAGCGCAGGCCGCATCGTCGTCGAGCAGGGTGCCACCTTGCGCTTCAACGCCGGCCTGGGCTCGAACAGCGGCACGCTGGCGCTGAACGGCGGCCGCTTCGACAGCAACGGCAGCTTCCTGACCAATGCCGTCACCGGCCTGATCGCGGTCAGCGGCAACAGCCAGCTGGCCACCGGCCACCTCGAGAACCAGGGCCGCCTGACAGTGGACGGTGCCAGCCTTGCGGTCAGCGGCTCGGTCAACAACCTGGGCAATGCCAGCTTCCAGCAGTCCAGCGTGGTGTTCCAGGGCAGCTTCTTCAATGCGGGCGTGATGAGTTCCAACCTCTCGACGCTGCGCTTCTTGGGCGGCTTCACCAACGCCGGGGTGCTGACCACCGACCCCAACACCGTGATCACCACCGACCTGGTGAACATCGGCAACGCGGCCATCGTGGCCGATGCGGGCGACATCTTCCAGGTGTCGGGCAACGTGCTGGGCAACACCACCAACCACACAGGCTGGGACACCGATCAGGCCATCCTGCAGTTCACCGCCGCGGGGGACGGTGCGCACCTGATGGAACTGGCGGGCGTGGACACGGGTGCTTCGCGCGCCGGTCTGCTGGACAACTTTGCCTGGGGCAGCCTGGTGCTGGATGCCGGGCAACGCCTGGTGCTGTTCGACGACGACCCCAACTGGGCGTCCGCTGCCGGCGCGCTGTACCTGGGCTCACTGGACCTGGCCGGCGTGGGCGCCGATGTGGCCGGCGGCATTTTCAGCCGCATCACCGGCAACGGCCTGAACGTCTATTACGACCCCACGCTGGCTGGCAGCACCTGGCTGAGCGGGCAGAGCTACGCGCTGGGCGGCGGCGGCCTGCTGGCGCCGATGGCGGCGGTACCCGAGCCGGCACCGGCGCTGCTGCTGGCCCTGGGCCTGGCGGTGCTGGGCTGGCGGCGGCGGGCTCAGTTGACGATTGCGACGCGGCTGGTGGCGGCTTCCCACTCGGGCAGACCGCCGCGGAACCAGTAGACCTTGGCAAAGCCGGCGGCCAGCGCCATGCGGCTGGCCTTGTAGCTCTTCCAGCATTCGGCGCCGTTGCAATGGAAGATGGTGGGCTTGCTCTTGTCCAGCGCCGCCAGGCCCGAGAAGTCATCGAGCTTGGCGTCGTAGACCACGTCCTTCAGGCTGCGTTCGTGGTAGGGCACGTGGCGCGCGCCGGTGATGCTGCGCTGCTTGAATTCCTGCTCGTTGCGCGTGTCCACCAGCACCGCGCCCTGGGCCAGCAGGCGCTGCACCGCGGCCACGTCCACCACCGTGGCGCCGGGCAGGCTGGTGGGCGTGAAGGTGCCGAGTTCGGCCACGCGCTGGTAGGCCGTGACGTCGTTGCGCGTGGCCACGGGCTTCATGCCGATGGACGCGGCCGAGGTGCTGAACCACTTGACCATGCGGCCGCGCACGTCGGCCGGCAGGTCCTTGCGCACCGCCACCGACAGGCCGCCCGGCACCATGCCCGACACCGCCAGCTGCTTGCCCACACCCGGGTGGTCCTTGGACCAGGCTTCCCATTCGCTGCGCCGAATGACCGTGGCCTCGGCCAGGTTGAGCGTGACGGCGGTCAGCCCGGCCTGCGGGTAGCGCGCGTACTCGACATGGCCCAGGTCCTTGAACGACAGACCGTGGGCGGTGAGCATGCCGCGCGCCAGGTAGGTGTAGATGGAGTCCTGCTGCGGCAGGTAGATGCGGCCCTGGCGCATCTCGGCCGGCGAGGCCAGCGCGCTGCGCCCCACCAGCACGTACTGTTCGTCGGCATCGGTGTTGCCGATGAGCTCATAGCCGTGCGCCAGCGCCGAAGCCACCACCTGCGGCGGCGCGATGAACAGGTCGTAGCCCTTGCTGCGCGTGGCGCGCATGGCGTCGGTGAGGTTGTCCGAGGTGGAAGCCTTGACGTCCAGCCCCACGGCCTTGGCCAGGCCGCTTTCGAGGCCCAGGCGCGAGACCATCAGGCCGTCGCGGCGCTCGGTGGGTTCGAGCACCATCAGGGCGGACAGGCTGGCCCAGGCCGGGGTGACCAGGCAGGCGGCCAGCAGTGCAGTGGCGAATGGCTTGTTCATGGCGGTGGCGGCAGGGAGGGAAGAAGGGCGGACAACAGAACGCAAGCATCGGGCCCAGATACATCCGGGTACATGATAGTGGTCAAATGAGGAGTCCGATCAGCATCGCCAGCACGCTCAGCACCACCGAACTGGCCAGCGGCACGTGCCAGTCGCGCCCCCCGGCGCGAAAGCTGAAGTCTCCCGGAAGCTTGCCCAGCCCGATGCGGCGCAGCCAGCCCTGCAGCACGTTGAACAGCAGGAAGGCCAGCAGGAAGACCAGCAGCCAGCGCATCTACAGGCGGTGTGAACGGTCGCCGGCGGCAAAGCCGATGGCGTCGAAGCCGGCGCCACGCGCCAGGCCGATCACCTTGAACAGCTCGCCCATCTCGTGCTCGTTGACCAGCTTGCCCGCAGCGGCATTGGTGCGCAGGTCGGCACCCTGCATCAGCTCGGGCAGGCCGCAGTTCAGCAGAAAACGGCCCTGCGAGGTGTAGCCCAGCACCTCGGCGCCGGCGTCCTGCGCCGCCAGCGCGATGCCGGTGAAATCGACATGTGCGGTGATGTCCTTCTCGCCCGGGTCGGCCAGCGGGTCGGCGTCGGCAAGGTGGGCGCGGTGGCACATCAGCGTGCCGCCGGTGCGCTGCGGGTGGTAGTACTCGGCCTCGGGGAATCCGTAGTCGATGAAGAAGGCCGCGCCGCAGTGCATGCGCTCGACCAGGGTGCGCACGAAGGCCTGGGCCTGGGGGTGGATCTCGACCACGGTGCCGGGCACGAAGGGCTGCGCGCAGGGCGGGCGCAGCGCGGTGGGGCGGTCGGCCCAGGCCAGGGCGCCGGTGTCATCGAAGACCACGCCGCGCTCGTGCCAGGCCGCGCCGTCCCAGTGCAACAGCTGCACCGGCATGGCGTCCAGCACCTCGTTGCCCAGCACCACGCCGTGCAGGGTGTCGGGCAGTTGGTCCAGCCAGCGCACGCGCGCCCCCCAGGGCGCCAGGCGCTCGGCCTGGCGGGCGCGCAGTGTGCCGGAGAGGTCGACGATGGAATAGCGGCGCACGCGGGTGCCCAGCGCTTGCAGCAGCTGCGCGGCCAGCGCGCCCGAGCCGGCGCCGAACTCGAACAGCTCGTCGGATTGGGTCGCGTCCAGCGCCTGCACCAGCTGCCGCGCCAGCGCCCACCCGAACAGTGGCGACAGCTCGGGCGCGGTGACGAAATCGCTGCCCGATGCGGGCATGGTGCCGAACAGCTGGCTGCCGCGCGCGTAGTAGCCCAGGCCCGGCTCGTACAGCACCAGCGCCATGTAGCGGTCGAAGGGCAGCCAGCCGCCGGCCTGGCCCATGGCCACAGCAAGGCGCGCCAACAGGCGCGCCGATAAACTCTCGGCCCCGGGCGATGACATCGGCCGCATTGTAGAAAGCCCCCCGACCGTGACTGCCGCATCGAACGCGGGCCGCGCCTGAGACATGGACGCACGGCCCGTTGCCCTGGTCACCGGAGGCGCGCAGCGCATCGGCCGCGCCATCGCCCTGGACCTGGCGGCCCAGGGCTGGACCGTGGCCGTGCACTACCGCCACTCGGCTGCCGCGGCCGCCGAGACCGTGGCCCTGATCGCGGCCGGCGGCGGCCGCGCCCAGGCCTTTGCCGCCGACCTGGCTGACGAAGCGCAGTGCCTGGCGCTGGTGCCGGCGGTTCTGCAGGCCTGCGGGCGCATCGACGCGGTGGTGAACAACGCCTCGCTGTTCGAGTACGACGACGTGCAGGGCTTCGGCCACGCGGCCATGGAGCGCGCCTGGCGCGCCAACACCGCGCCGGCCATCCTGCTGGCGCGGGCCCTGCACGGCGCCGTGGGGCCGGATGGCGGCGTGGTCGTCAACCTGCTCGACCAGAAGCTGTTCAACCCCAACCCCGACTACCTGAGCTACAGCCTGAGCAAGGCCGCGCTGCAAGCGGCCACGGTGATGCTGGCGCAGGCGCTGGCGCCGCGGTTGCGCGTCTGCGGCGTGGCGCCGGGCGTGACCCTGATCTCGGGCGGCATGGACGCGGCCGAGTTCGCCGCCAGCCACCGCATGACCCCGCTGGCGCGCAGTTCCACGCCGCAGGACGTGGCGCGCGCCGTGCGCTTCCTGCTCGAATCCCCCGCCATCACCGGCAGCACCCTGCTGGTGGACGGCGGCCAGCACCTGCAGTCGCAGCCGCGCGACGTGATGTTCCTGGCGCGCGACACCCCGAAAGCCCCTTGATGCAAAGCCTGCTGAACCACCCACGCCTGATGGACTGCCGGCGCCTGTTCCTGCGCGACTACGAGGTCTGGATCAACATCGGCGTGCACGACTTCGAGAAGAAGGGCGAGCAGCGCGTGCTGATCAACGTCGACCTGTACGTGCCGCTGGCGCTGTCCACGCCCCGGGCCGATCGGCTGGAGGAAGTGCTGGACTACGACTTCATCCGCCGCACCGTGATGGAGCGCGTGGCCCGGGGTCACATCCACCTGCAGGAGACGCTGGCCGACGACCTGCTGGCGCTGATGCTGGCGCACACCAGCGTGCGCGCCGCGGTGGTGTCCACCGCGAAGCCCGATGTCTACCCCGATTGCAACGCCGTGGGCGTGGAAGTCTTCGGCCTGAAAGAGACCACGGCATGAACGCGCCCGCCGACACCCGCGCGCTGCGCAAGCACGCCTTCGAGGCCAACAAGCTGTCCAAGCGCCTGCACCGCCAGGTGGGCCAGGCCATCGTCGACTTCAACATGATCGAGGCCGGCGACAAGGTCATGGTCTGCCTGTCCGGCGGCAAGGACAGCCACGCCCTGCTGGACATCCTGCTGAGCCTGCGCGAACGCGCGCCGGTGCACTTCGACATCGTCGCCGTCAACCTCGACCAGAAGCAGCCCGGCTTTCCGGCCGAGGTGCTGCCCGACTACCTGCGCAGCCGCGGTGTGCCCTTCCACATCGAGGAGCAGGACACCTACGCGCTGGTCAAGAAGCTGGTGCCGGAAGGCCAGACGATGTGCAGCCTGTGCTCGCGCCTGCGCCGCGGCATCCTGTACCGCGTGGCCGGCGAACTGGGCGCCACCAAGATTGCCCTGGGCCACCACCGCGACGACATGGTGGTGACGCTGCTGATGAACATGTTCTTCGGCAGCCGCATCAAGGGCATGCCGCCCAAGCTGGTGAGCGACGACGGCCGCAACGTCGTCATCCGCCCGCTGGCCTACGTGGCCGAGACCGACCTGGAACGCTGGGCCGAGCACCGCCAGTTCCCCATCATCCCCTGCACGCTGTGCGGCAGCCAGGACCACCTGCAGCGTGTGCAGGTCAAGAAGATGCTGCGCGAATGGGAGCACCAATACCCCGGCCGCAGCGCCAACATGCTGACGGCGATGGCCAACATCACGCCCTCGCACATGATGGACCGGAACCTGTTTCCCTTTGCCTCGATCAAAGCCACTGGCACGCCCGTGCCCGGCGGCGACATCGCTTTCGACGACGAACCCTGCGCGCCGCCCGCATCGGTGATCCGCCTGCACGCCACCCCCCCGGGGGCGCAGGACGAAGCAGAGGACTGATGATGATCAAGCCCACCCTGGTGCTGCTGCTGGCCGGCAGCCTGCTGCTGGGCGGCTGCGCGGCCTTGCGCAGCGTGCCCAGCGAAGTCAGCTCCTACGGCGACTGGCCGGCCGCGCGCAAGCCGGGCAGCTATGCCTTCGAACGCCTGCCCTCGCAGCAGGCGCGTGCCGACGAGGCCGACGCGCTGGAAGCCGCCGCGCGCCCGGCGCTGGCCAAGGCCGGCTTCGTGCCCGCCGCCACCGGCGCCGAGCCCGAGGTGCTGGTGCAGGTGGCGGCGCGCAGCGGCCGCGCCATGCTGGGCCCGTGGAACGACGCGCTGTGGTGGCGCGGCAGCTTCGGCTACTACCGCCACAGCCCCTGGATGGGGCCGCGCTGGGGTCTGGGCATGGGCTACGACACCCTGCGCTACGAGCGCGAGGTGGCGCTGCTGCTGCGCGACCGCGCCAGCGGCAAGCCGCTGTTCGAGACGCGCGCCAGCAACGAAGGCGCTTCGTCGCAGATTGCCAGCGACACGCTGGCTGCCATGTTCGAGGCGGCGCTGCTGGACTTCCCGCAGCTGGGCGTCAACCCGCGCCGAGTGGTGGTCGAGCTGCCGAAGTAAGCAACGGACGAGCCGCCCGTTCAGGGCTGGGCTTGTGCCGCCAGCGCGCGCAGGTCTTCTTCCCAGCCCTGCAGCGCCTCGCGCGCATGCTGGCGTTGCGACGCCGAAGTACTGTTGTGGAACTGCGCGGCAAAGGCGCAGTTGAAGTCGATCAGGCGCTGGCGGTAGGCGCGATACGAAGGGTCGGGTGATTGCGCGCTGCGCAGCCCCAGCGCGCGCAGCGCGGCGATGCGCTGCTCGGCATCGGCGCGCTCGGCCACCAGCCGGCGCAGCGTCTGCACCGTGTGGCGTTGCAGACGCTGGCGCTCGGCCAGCCAGCGCTCGGGGTCGAAGGGTGACACCGCCACCGAGGCCGCCACCGCGGCACGCTGCGCCGCGTCGGCCGAGCCGTACAGCCGATCCACCCACTCCAGCGTGCGCTTGACCGAGGCCTGCCGGCGCGCTGTCGGGTCGGGCTGCAGGTAGTCGTCGCGCATGTCGTCCAGGCTCTTGGCGAAGCGCTGCTCGATGGCACGGAACTGCGGCTCGCCCAGGCCCGGCACCAGTTCGGCGGCATCGGCCAGCGCGCGCTCGAAGGCCACGTCCACGGCTTCGCGCAGGCGCTCGTTCCAGCGGCAGGCCAGCGCCGGTGTCAATGGTTCGGCCGCCTGGGCGCGCAGCGCCACCAGCAGTTCGGCATAGGGCAGCAACTGCGTGCTGCGGTGCCAGTCGAACCAGCGGCCTATGGCCAGGCGCGCCACCGGGGCCTGCTCGGAGGCGAAATCGACGTAGCCGTCCAGCCACCACCAGGCCAGCTGGTGGCCGTTGTTGTAGCTCAGGCGCACCGCACTGCAGCCGCCCAGCCCGGACAGCAGGGCTGTCAGCAGGCAGCCGATAATCGACCTTTTCACCCAGAACATCCGCATGGCACTCAACGTCGTGATCATGGCCGCGGGCAAGGGCACCCGCATGAAGTCGGCCTTGCCCAAGGTGCTGCACCGTCTGGCGGGCACCAGCCTATTGCAGCATGTTCTGAATGCCGCTGCCGAACTGGGGGGCGGGCGCACCGTGGTCATCACCGGCCATGGGGCCGAGCAGGTCGAGGCCGCGGCCGCGGCCAGCGGCGCCGCCTTCGTGCGCCAGATGCCGCAGCTGGGCACCGGCCACGCGGTACAGCAGGCGGTGCCGGCGCTGGACGAGCGCCACCCGGTGACGCTGATCCTCAACGGCGACGTGCCGCTGATCCGCCCCGAGACCGCGGCCGCGCTGGTGCAGGCCTGCGGCGGCAACAAGCTGGCGCTGCTGACCATCGAACTGGCCGATGCCACCGGCTACGGCCGCATCGTGCGCGAGGGCGGATCGGTGCGCGCCATCGTCGAGCACAAGGACGCCACGCCGGCGCAGCGCGAATTGCGCGAGGTCTACACCGGCATCATGGCCGCGCCCACCGCCTGGTTGAAGCGCCGCGTCATGACCCTGCGCAACGCCAACGCGCAGCAGGAGTACTACCTCACCGACCTGGTGGCCCTGGCCGTGGCCGACGGCATGCCGGTGGTCAGCGCCGCCGCCACCAGCGAGACCGAGGTGCTGGGCATCAACAGCCCGCTGCAGCTGGCCGAGCTCGAGCGCCGCTACCAGCGCGCCCAGGCCGAGCGCCTGATGGAAGCCGGCGTGCGCCTGGCCGACCCGGCGCGGCTGGACGTGCGCGGCAGCCTGGTCTGCGGCAGCGATGTCGAGATCGACGTGAACTGCGTCTTCGAAGGCGATGTTCAACTGGCCGACGGCGTGCGCGTGGGCGCCAACTGCGTGATCCGCGACGCGCGCATCGGCGCCGGCGCGGTGATCCACCCGTTCACGCACATCGAAGGCGCGCAGGTCGGCGCCGGTGCCTTCGTCGGCCCGTTCGCGCGGCTGCGGCCGGGGGCCGAACTGGGCACCGAGGTGCACATCGGCAACTTCGTCGAGGTCAAGAACTCGACCCTGGCGCGAGGCGCCAAGGCCAACCACCTGGCCTACCTGGGCGACGCCACGGTGGGCGAGCGCGTCAACTATGGCGCCGGCAGCATCACCGCCAACTACGACGGCGCCAACAAGCACCGCACGGTGATCGGCAACGACGTACACATCGGCAGCAACAGCGTGCTGCGCGCGCCGGTGACCATCGGCGACGGCGCCACCATCGGCGCGGGGTCGGTGATCAGCAAGGACGCGCCCCCCGGCGAGCTGACGGTGGCGCGCGCGCGCCAGACCACCATCGCCGGCTGGCACCGGCCGCAGAAGGTTTCGAAGAAGGTCTGAGCGGCCGCCCTGCCGCCGCCTACTGCGCGGCGGCCACCAACTGCTGGTACTCGCGCAGCAGTTCGGCGGGCGTGGCAAAGCCGTCCAACCGCAGCCAGGGCTGGCCGGGCGCTGCGCGCAGCCAGGTGGTGGGCGTGTGGCTCATCTTGTCGCTGCGGTAGGCGCCAAAGGCCTTCTGCACGGCCACGCTGGCCTCGGTCGAGCCCGTCAGAAAGGTCCAGTTCGGGCCTGCGCCGAAGCGCTGCGCATAAGCCGTCAGCCGCGCCGGCGTGTCCTGCTCGGGGTCGATCGACACCGAAATCATGTTCACCCCGGATGCCTGCGCACCCAGCTTGCCCTGGAATTCGGCAAACACCTGCGTCATCGGCGGGCAAATGGCCGTGCAGGTCGTGAAGATAAAGTTAATTAACGTTGGCTTAATGTTGTCGACCTCGGCAGCCAACTTCACGCGCTTGCCGTCGGCGCGTTGCACGGTGACTGCGGGCAGTACCACGCGTACCGTGCCGCGTGTGTAACCAGCGCTCTGGCGCTGATGTTGCGAGTGGTCTTCTGTGGCCAGCGCCCCAGGCAGCCAGGCGCAAGCGGCCAGCGCCAGCGCAAGAACGGGTAGCTTCATTGCATGACTCCCACCCGGCAAGAAGCCCCCGTGTGGGGTGGTGGCCGGATGATCCATTGTTCCCCCGTTCGAAAAGTATTCCAACTGCGACACGTTGCCGCAGTGGCGAACGCATAACTGAGGCATTTTGTCGCAGCTGTTCGAATTAGGGACTGCGACGATTCACCGCAGTTACTTCTTGCGGAAAGGGACTAATACTTTCATTGAGTTTCGAATTAGCAGGCGTCCAACGCCACGGCCCTTGCGGCAATCAGCTGCCGGCGGGGTTGGGTGCATCGCAATTTCAACCCGTTCCACTGGAGGAGCAATTACATGGTTTCGAGAAGAAGTTTCCTGGCGTCCACGACCGTCATCGGGGCCGCCACGGCCAGCCACCTGCCGGCCCTGGCACAGGTGGTAGCGCCCGCCCCCACGCCGCTGGACCCCTTGACCCAGCCGCGCTTCGTCAACGCGCTGGTCAATCCGCTGGCGCCGGCCTACACCTGGACGCCCACCACGGTCAGCACGGGCGCGGTGCGCGCCACCTTCAACCTGCGCATCCAGGCCTTCACGGCGCAGCTGGGCCTGCGCAACCCGGCCAACGGCCGGCCGCTGGGCACGCGGCTGTGGGGTTATGCCTCGGGCGGCCAGGCCCCCACCTTCCCGGCCCGCAGCTTCCAGGTGGCCACGGGCACGCGCATCCAGGTGTCCTACAACAACGCCCTGGTCGACAACCGCGGCCGGCCGCTGCCCAACCCCATGCCGGTGGACACCACCATCGAATGGGCCAACCCCGGCAACCTGGGCGCGCTGGCCCCCGTGCCGCTGGTGGCGCACCTGCACGGCAGCGACTCGCAGTACCTCAGCGACGGCCTGCCCGACGCCTGGGAGACCCCGGGCGCGGTGCTGCGCGGCGCGCTGTGGAGCAAGCCCTACACCTATGACAACGCGCAGGAAGCCGGCCACCTGTGGTACCACGACCACGCGCTGGGCATCACGCGCACCAACGTCTACATGGGCCTGGCGGGCAACTACTTCATCCGCGGCGCGGATGAAGTGCGGCTGGCGGCCACGCGTTCGCTGCCGACCTTCCCCTATGAAGTGCCGCTGGTCATCCAGGACCGCATGTTCCTGAGCGACGGCAGCCTGTTCTACCCCTCGGACCCCGGCCTGTACCCCTTCGATCCGGGCACCGGCTTCCCGCCCGCACAGACGCCGCCGATCACGCACCTGCCCGAGTTCTTCGGCGACCACATCCTGGTCAACGGCGCCCCCTGGCCCAACCTCGACGTCGAGCCGCGCCAGTACCGGCTGCGCGTGCTCAACGGCTCGGACTCGCGCGTGTATGACCTGCGCATCGAGACCGGCACCGTGCCCGGCGCCGGCGCGCAGGCGCCGATGTGGGTCATCGGCAACGAGCTGGGGCTGCTCAACGCCCCGGCGCCGGTGTCGGTGCTGAGCATCGCCCCGGGCGAGCGCTACGACGTGATCGTCGACTTCACCGGCCGCGCCGGGCAGTCCTTCGTGATGACCAACTCGGCCAACGCGCCCTTCCCCAACGGCGACCCGGTGGTCGCCGGCGTCACCGACCAGGTGATGCGCTTCCGCGTCAACCGCCCGCTCAACCGCACGCGGCCGGTGACCACGCTGCCGGCCAACCTGCGGCCCGTCAGCGGTGCGCTGCCCGTGCCCAACCCGGCCAGCGCCACCCGTACGCGGCGCATCCTGCTGGTCGAGGGCACCGATCCGCTGGGCCGGCTGATGACCATGCTGGGCCCGGTCGACCCGGTGGCCAGCGCCGGCGGCCCGGTGCAGGGCACGCTGTTCTACCGGGATCCGGTGACCGAGAACCCGGCCGTGGGCGCCACCGAGATCTGGGAGTTCTACAACGCCACGGTCGATGCCCACCCCATCCACATGCACCTGGTGGACTTCCGCATCCTTAGCCGCCAGGACTTCGACTCGGCGGTGGTAAGTGCCAAGGACATGGGCGGCGGCTATGTCGGCGGCCTGCTCGACCCGGCGCAGATCGCCTTCACCGGCCCGGTCATCACACCGGCCGCAGCCGAGGCGGGCAAGAAGGACACGGCGATCATGTACCCCGGCCAGGTGACGCGCGTGATGGCCACCTTCAAGCGCCCCGGCAGCTACGTCTACCACTGCCACATCCTCTCGCACGAAGACCACGAGATGATGCGGCCCTACCGCGTCGGGCCCTGAGGGAAGCGTGACGCCCTGAGGGGCGGCCCGGGCAACCGGGCCGCCCCTTTTCACGCCAAGGCACGATCAAGTCAGGGCACGATCCAGTCGCTCTCGGGCTCGAGCTGGCGCCTGGCCGTGTTGCCGAAACGCAGGATGTAGGCACCCTTGGACGCGTAGCGCTGGTCGGTGCCCAGCACGAAGCGCGGGAAGGCCGCCGTGGCAGCGGCGTTGCCCATGGTGGACGCGGCCGATTCGATCAGCTCGATGACGTGCTCGCGCAACAGCACGCCCTGCGTGCGGTACAGGGATTCGGCCAGCACGGCGCAGGCGGTCAGGGTGTTGCCCTGCAGGCGCTCGTCGGCCGGCGCCACACGCAAGCGGGTGAGCCACGGATGCAGGTTGAAGGCGGCACGCTGGGACCAGCGCCCCGGCGCGTCCACGGGCCACAGCAGGCGCGTCGGCCGGCGCCAGGCGGCGTTCAGGGGAATGCTCTCCAGCCCGCCCAGTTGGCCCGAGGCAAACACCACGGCGCCAGCGGGCGGCAGCGGCGCGCGGCGCATGAGCCGAGCAACGTCTTCGGTGCGCAACCACAGCACCAGTGCGTCGCCCGGTCCCAGGTCGGCGAAGAGCCGGGCCTGGGTGCCTTGCGCCGGGGCCAGGGCAGCGTTGTCGAGCACGCGGTCCTCCACCTGCACGGCGCCGCCGGCCAGCGCCGTGCGCAAGTCGGCGGCGGCGGCAGCGCCCGCACCTTCGCCACGGTGCAGCTGCACCACCCGGCGCAGCGGCGGCTGCAGCGTCTCCTCGCCCAGGTGGCTGGCCACCACAGCCGCTTCCAGTGCCACGCCGCGCGAGAGGTAGAAGTTGTAGACCCCTTCGGTGGCGTCGCCGGGCAGGTCGACGTTGGGCAGCAGGCAGGGCAGGCGCTGGGCGTCGCAGAAGCGATGCACGGGGCCCCACTCGTCGCGGCCCAGGCCCGACACCATGGCGAACACCGGCTGGCCCTCATAGGCCGCGCGCAGCTGCTGCTCCCAGCCCGAAGCCGGCCCCTGCAGTGTCCACTCGTGCAACACCCAGCTGGTCTCGCCCGCCGGGCCGGTGCGCGACGGGCGCTTGTCGGCGACGCAGGCGCGCAGCGTCTGCAGGAAGACGTTGCGCTGGGCCGGATCGGCGTCGGGCGTGACCACCGTGGCCAGGTGCACGCGACCGCCCAGATCCACACCGGCGGAAGGCCCGGCGTCGAGCGTGTCCATATAGGCCTTGAGCGCGGCCATCTCCGCGTCACCCAGCTCGTAGCGCGGCATCAGGTAGTGGAAGCGCCGGCCCTCGGTGTCGACGCCTTCGCGCATGGCCACGGCCAGGCTGGTGGCGTCGTAGGGCTTGCGCGTGCGGAAGGGGAAGTCGCGGAAGCCCACACCGGCAGCGCGCCGCGGCTCACGCTCGCCCGGCCGGCGGAAGCGCTCGTACAGGGCCGGCGCGATGATCGGCGGCACCGTGATCTGGCCCTCGGAGGCGCCCATGCCGCTGCGCCGGTGGCACAGCACGCAGGCCGCCTCGCGGCCGACCACGGCGGTGGCGCCGTCGCGCACGCCGCGCAAGGGCTCGCCCGAAGGCAAGCGGCCTTCGAGGTACAGGGCGCGGCCCACGGCGACGGGGTCGGGTTCGGCGCACCAGGCGGCGCCGGCCAGGCCGGCCACAGCCAGCGCCAGCGCCAGCCGGGTGCGCAAGGTATGCGCTCTCATGTCTCAGTCTCCTTGGCGCGGGCCACGCCCGCCGCCAGACACAGGTCGTCCCAGGCCTTGGCCTTGTCGGACGGGGTGCGCAGCAGATAGGCCGGGTGGTAGCTCACGACCAGCGGCACGCCGTGGTAACGGTGCACGCGGCCGCGCAGCTTGCCGATGGGTTCTTCGCTGCGCAGCAGCGCCTGCACCGCAAAGCGCCCCATGGCCAGGATCAGGCGCGGGCGCAGCAGTTCGATCTGGCGCAGCAGGAAGGGCTCGCACTGCGCCAGCTCCAGCGGCGCCGGGTTGCGGTTGCGCGGCGGACGGCACTTCAAGGTGTTGGCGATGTAGACGCGCTGCGCGGCCGGCGCATCGCCTTCCGTGCTGCGCGTGAGCTGCAGCGCGGCCAGCATGCGGTCGAGCAGCTGACCGGCGGCGCCGACGAAGGGCTCGCCTTGCTGGTCTTCCTGCTCGCCCGGCGCTTCGCCCACCACCATCCAGTGGGCCTGCGGGTGGCCGACACCGAACACCGTCTGCCGCCGCGTCTCACACAGGCCGCAGGCGCGGCAGGCGGCAACGGCCTCGCGCAGCGCCGGCCAGTCCAGCGCGGCGACTTCGGGGCGCAGGGGCGCGGCCGTCGGCGGTCCGGCCGGCATGGCCGCAGCAGCCGGAACGGCCGGCGTGGGTGGCGGGGTGACGGTCTGTCGCGTCACCGCCCGCAGGGGCGCTGGTGATGCCGGCTCCGCGACGTGCGGCGCAGGGGTAGTGCCGGGGGTCAAGGGCGGCTCCGGCGCGCCGGGTGCAGCCAGCGCCAATGGCGGCGTCCACACGCGCAGGCCCATGTGGCGCAGCAAGGCCTGCTGGCGTTCAGTCCACATCGGGCGCTCCGTCCAGCGCGGGCGTCGTGCGCAGGGCCTTGCGCATGACCACGGCGTCCTCGCGTCGATCAGCCCCGGGGTAGTAGCCGCGGCGCAGGCCCACTTCGGCCAGGCCCAGGTCGCGGTACAGCGCGCGTGCGCGTTCGTTGCTGGCACGCACTTCCAGCCACAGCGTTTCGAGCCGCAGGGCGCGGCCATGGGCCTGCACCTCGGCCAGCAGCGCGCGCCCCAGGCCGCGGCCCTGGTGGCGCGGCGCGATGCTGATGTTGAGCAGGTGCAGCTCGTCCACGCCGACCATGGCGACGAAGTAGCCGACGAGCTCGTCGCCGGGGGCGATCAGCACCTCGGCCAGGTAGCCCGCGGCCAGCGAATCGATGAAGTTGCCGCGCGACCAGGGATGGCTGTAGGCCACCTGCTCGATGGCCATCACCGCCCCCAGGTCGTCCAGCCGCATGACGCGGCGCTGCGCCTGCGGCGCGGCCGGCCGCGGCTGCCACAGCGCGTTCATCAGGTCGCCCCGGCCGCCAGGCGCGCCGCTTCGCGCTCGCGCGTGGTCAGTGCCACGCGGTCGCGCAGGTACAGCGGCAGCGCGGCGGCGGCGTCCACGCCCTCACCCGCCTGGGCCGCGGCCAGTGCCAGGCGCAGCAGCGCCGCGGCGCGGTCGTCCTCGTGCACGACGCGCAGCCCCGTGGCGGGCAGCGCCAGGCGCGGGCCGAAGGCTGCCAGCGCCGAGCCCGCCAGCGCATCCCACAGCACGCCCTGCCAGGCCTGGGCCAGCGCGTCCAGCGTGTACAGGGCCGGCGCCTGCAAGGCCTGCCAGCGGCCGCCCTGCCAACGGTAGCGGCCCGCGTAGACCTCGTCCATGCGCGCGTCCATGGCCACCGCCACTTCGGCGCCGTCGTCCAGACCGGCCTGCCAGCGCGCGTCTTCGGCCACGATCAGCAGGCTGTCCAGCGGCAGCAGGGGCAGTCCCAAGCCCAGCCCCAGGCCCTGGGCCACGGCGCAGGAGGTGCGCAGCCCCGTGAAGGCACCGGGGCCGCAGCCGAAGGCGATGGCGTCCAGATCGGCGTGGCGCAGGCCGGCGTCCTGCAGCAGCGCCTGCACTTGCGGCAACAGCAGTACCGAGGCCTGCGCGCCGCCGGCCAGCACGCGCGCCCAGGCCCCCTGCGGCGTGTGCAGCGCCAGCGCGAGCTTGTCGGTGGAGGTGTCGAAGGCCAGAACGCGCAAGGCAGCCACCGGCCCGGGTGCTGAAGGCATGCGGCCAGTTTAGCCGTGCGATCATCGCCGCCATGCGCAGCCATGGGACGCCCTGGGTCGAAAGCCGAGCGCGCCTGCAGCGCGCGACCTTGGCCGCGGCACTGTGCCTGCCGCTGGTGGCAGCCGCGGCGCAGGCGCTGCCACCAGCCGTGCTGGCGGCGCTGCAACAGGCCGGCGTGCCGGCCGATGCGCTGTCGGTGGCGGTGCACGATGCCGTGAGCGGCAAGCCGGTGCTGCTGTGGCAGGACACACGCCCGGTGAACCCGGCCTCGCTGACCAAGCTGGTGACCACCTACGCCGCGCTCGACCGCCTGGGCCCGGCCTGGACCTGGGCCACGCCGGTGTGGCTGGGTGGCCCGGTGAAGGACGGCGTGCTCGAAGGCTCGCTGTTCATCAAGGGCAGCGGCGATCCGCGCCTGGTGATCGAGCGCCTGTGGCTGCTGCTGCGCCGCGTGCAGCAGCTGGGCGTGCGCGAGATCCGCGGCGACATCGTGCTCGACAGCAGCGCCTTTGCCGTGCCCGATGCGGCGCCGGGTGAGTTCGACGGCGAGCCGCTGCGGCCCTACAACGTGCGCCCGGCGGCGCTGTTGTTCAACTTCCGCTCGGTGCTCTACAGCTTCGTGCCCGACCCCGGCGCCGGCGTGGCGCGCGTGGTGGCAGAGCCGGCGCTGGCCGGCGCCCAGGTCGACGCCAGCGTGCCGCTGGTTGCCGGCCCCTGCGATGACTGGCGCGGCGCGCTCAAGGCCGGCTTCGAGCCCGGCCGCGTGCGTTTTGCCGGCAGCTACGCCGCGGCCTGCGGCGAGCAGACCTGGGCCGTGGCCGACCCCCAGCCCGCCACCCACGATGCGCGCCTGATCGAGACCCTGTGGCGTGGCCTGGGCGGCGTATTGCACGGGGTGGCGCGCGACGGCGCGGCGCCGGCCGAGGCCAAGCCCAGCTTCGAGCTGCGTTCGCCGCCGCTGGCCGAGGTGGTGCGCGACATCAACAAGATGAGCAACAACCTGATGGCGCAGCAGCTGTTCCTGACGCTGGCGCGCGAGGCCGCGCCGCTGGAGCCGGCCACGCCCGACGCGGCGCGTGCGCTGCTGTTGCGCTGGCTGGCGCAGCGCAGCGGCGGCTTCGGTGCGCCGGGCAACGAGCTGGTGCTGGACAACGGCTCGGGTCTGTCGCGGCTGACGCGCATCAGCGCACAGCGCCTGGCGCGGCTGCTGCTGCAGGCCTGGGACAGCCCGGTGATGAGCGAGCTGATGGCCTCGCTGCCGATCTCGGGGCTGGACGGCACGCTGCGGCGTTCACGCGCCACACCCGGCCGCGCCCACCTGAAGACCGGATCGCTGCGCGACGTGACGGCGCTGGCCGGCTACGCGCTGTCCAACAACGGCCGCCGCTACGTGGTGGTGGCCATCGTCAACCACCCCCAGGCCGGCGCCGCGCGGCCGGCGCTGGACGCGCTGGTGCAATGGGTGCTGAGCGACGTGCCCCGTTTCAGACCATGAGGCCGCGATGACACTGCAGGACACCCTGGGCTATGCCGCCGCCGCGCTGACCACCGGCTCGTTCTTGCCGCAGGCCTGGCTGACGCTGCGCACGCGCGACGTGAGCGGCATCTCGCTGGGCATGTATTCCAGCTTCACCGCGGGCGTGGCGCTGTGGCTGGCCTACGGTGTGGCCCTGGGGCAATGGCCCATCGTCGCAGCCAACGCCGTGACCCTGGCGCTGGCCGCCTCGATCCTGGTGACCAAGATCGTGGTCGAGCGTCAGAAGGCGAAGAAAGCGCCCGCGGTGTAGGTGCTGGGCCTGAAGTCGATGGTGGTGCGGATCACCGTGGCGCCCACGGCCACCAGGTCACTCTTGACCTTGGCGCGGCCGTAGCTGACGAACAGGCCCCAGTCCTTGCCCAGCGCCAGGTTGGCGCCCACGTGCGCCGCCCAGCCAACCGAATCTTCGATCTTCACGTCCCAGCCATAGGGCGACTTCACGTCGGTGAACTTGGTGTAGTTGATGCCCACACCGACGTAGGGCCGGAACAGGGCACCGGTGCTGCCGAAGTGGTAGTTGAACAGCAGCGTGGGCGCCACGTTCTTGGCCGACAGCACCTCACCCAGGAAGGCCACGCTGCCGGTGGCGCGCGCCTTGATGGTGGGCGGCACGCCCAGCACCAGTTCGACGCCGAGGTTGCGGCCGATGTCGTACTCGAGGGTCAGCAGCGGGGTGTTGGCAGCGCCGACCTCGGCATCGGCGCCGGGCGGGATGCCCACGCCGGTGACGCCGCTGGTGCGCGAGTCGGGCGCGTAGCGGATGATGCCGCCCTTGACGGTCCAGACCTGGGCCTGGGCCGCACCGCAGGCGACCAGAGCAGCCAGCGCGAGGAGTCGGAGAGGTTGATGCATGCGCGTCTTTCCGGGTGCGGTGGTCAGCTGATCCAGCCGAAGGCGCGAAGCTGCAGAACGACGTAGTCGCTCAGAGCCTTGTGCCCGCCGGGCGTGGGGTGGATGGAGTCGGCAAACAGCCAGGTGGCGGCGTCGGCACCGGTGCGCATGCCATTGAACGGGACGCCGGGGGTGTCGTTGCAGAACAGCGATGAGCCGCCGCCTTCGGCACCGCCCGTGATGAGCGAGATCTTGGCCACGTCGCAGGTCGGCACCTGGACGTTGACAAAGCCGTACTTGGCAGGCGAGGCGATGGCGTCGTTCAGCAGCAGGTTCGGATCGATCAGCTTCACCGGCTGGCCCGTCAGCCCGTCGCGCAGCCACAGGCTGAAGGTGTCGGTGAGCGCACTCAGCACCGGCACCGTCGGCGCGGTGGTGGGCGAGGCCCGCAGTCCAGCCGCCAGCGGCGTGGCCGAGAAGTTCACGGGCAGCACCACCGCCACGTAGCGGCCGCCCTTGCCGAGGATCTCGGTGCGGATATAGCCGGCCAGCTCTTGTGCGGCCACCTTCATGGCCGCCTGCGCCGCCGTCTGCGCCTGGAACAACTGGAGGTTGGCCTGGTCGGCCGTGATCCTGCCTGCGACCGCATCGGTCTGGATCTGCGTGGCCGCTGCGCCGAAGGCGCCGAACTGCACCAGCGCATCGTTGTTGCCTGCCAGCACCACGACCAGGTCACTGGCCTTGAAGCTGGTGAAGCGCGCCAGGTGATTGGCGATCTGCGTCTTCAAGGGCACGGTGAGCGCACCGCTGGTGCGGCCGATGCCGTTGGGATCGGTGACGCGGGCACCGCCCTGGCCGTAGAGGGTGCAGCTACCGGCCAGTGCCGGAACGGCCGCCGCCGGGCAGGCTTGCGACGCCCCGGCAAAGCCGACCTCGGCCGGCGTGGCCGCGATGCCCAGCGTGGTGGCCAGGTTCTCGACCCAGACCTTGCCAGTACTGCCGTTGACCGTGAAGCGGCCGCCGAAGTAAGGCGGCACGCCGTCGGCCGTAAGCGAGGTGGCCGGCGCATAGGCACCGGCGTCGCTGAGGCTGTCGCCGAAACTCACCACCGCGGTGAACGTGCCCTGGGTCGTGGGTGCGCCGGCGGTGTCGCCGCTGCCCGGCACGTCCAGGTCGTCGCCGCCGCAGGCGGCCAGCACAGCGACGGCAAAGGCCGTCAATGCCCAGGATCGGAAGTTGCTCATGGATTCCCCGCGCAGGTCTCGATCGGATGCGGACGACACGGCCAAAAGCACGATCGTTCGCATGAGTCGAGGGCACTATACGAGGGCATCTCCCCGGGCTCTGCGGGGGAAAACCCATGCGCTGCGCCGCATGCCGGTGCGGCGCCACTCAGGCGGGGGGTGGGCTAGAACGGGTTGCGGCGCGCCCGGTCCACGGCCAGTTGGGCCAGTTGGCTTTGACCGCCCGGCGCCAGGCGCGTGCCGTCGGCCCACAGGAACTGGTTCGGGTCGGCGCCCGGCAATACGGTGGAGCTGTCGCAGGCCGGCAACTCGACCGTGCACACGCCGTCGCTGGCATTGACCAGCCCGAAACTGCCCGGCGAAATGTTGGCGCCCTGGAAACGCAGGTCGGCCTGTATCAGGCCGATGAAGCGCCCGTCCAGCAGCACACTCACGCTCAGCTGCTCGTTGAATTTCGCGCTCATGTTGGCCAGGAGCGCGGCGCGGTCGATGTCGAAGTTCTCGGACTTTTCCTTGCGGGCAAAGGGCGACAGGCCGACGTCGGGAATGGTCGAGACGATGACCTTGGCTCCCAGCGCCACCAGCCGGTTGACCGCGGCTGCCAGCTGCCGGCCGCGTGCGCCGGCCTCGGCCACCAGGTCGACTTCGGGCCGGCTGGGGAACTGCCGGTAGAGCTCGATGATGTCGTTGACGCCCACCATCACCAGCGCCAGGTCGTTGGCGCGAAAACCGCCGGCCGCCACCTGGGCCTCGATCTGCGCCGTCAGGTCCGCAACCCGCGTGCCGACCGCGGCAAACATCAGCGCGCGCGGCTCGGCGCTGGTCGGGTTGCATTCGGCGAAGCTCATGCCGTAGAAGCCGGCCACCGACTGCACCCACAGCGGCGCCAGGCCACAGTTGAACCTGCCGTCGGCGTCCAGGCCGTTCACGCCGTAGCGGCGCCCGTCGCTGGTGAGTGCGCTGGTCTCGTCGCCGAAGGCCAGGATGCGCCCCGGCGCGAAGGTCTCGAACTGCGAGGTGCCGCCGCCGCAGGACGCCAGCCCGGCCAGCGCCGCCGCGCAAACCAGGCCGGCCAGGGCACGCTGCGTTCGCCGTGCGGCCTTGCTGCTGAAGATCATCTGTGCTCCGAATAGGGGGTGACACGCTGCCGGGTCGGCAGCCGTGGCGTCAGGCGGCGGCGCGCTGCAGCCGATCCCGGACACCGTCCCAGGCCGCGTCTGCGGGCGGACGCTCGACCCAGATCGCCGCAACGCCGGCGCTGTCGAGTTCGCGCAGCACGGCAAACAGTTCGTGCGCCGCAGCCGCCGCATCCGACGGCATCAGCCGGAAAAGCCAGCCAGGCCCCGCCCCGGGATCGCCGCGGGAATATACCGCGATGGGGGCGGCGGCCCCGGCCGGCGCAGCCTGCAGGCGCCGGCGCAGTTCGGCCGTGCCCAGCAACAGCAGCGGCACCTGCGGCGCGTAGTGCGATTCCAGCATGCCCGAGGCGCGCGGCGATTGCGCGTCGGCAGCCGCCAGCGGCTGGCCCAGCAGCTGCTCGAGCTGCAGCCGGTCGATCTGCCCGGGCCGCAGCAGCGCCGGCTGATCGCGCGTGCAGTCGACGATGGTCGACTCGATGCCCACGGGGCAGGCACCGCCGTCCAGCACCAGCAGCGCGTCGCCCAGCTCCTGGCGCACGTGTTCCGCCGTGGTCGGGCTGATGCGGCCGAAGCGGTTGGCGCTGGGCGCCGCCACGCCGGGCACGCCCAGCCGCGCAGCCTGCTGCAGCAGCGCGCGCGCCACCGGATGTGCCGGCAGGCGCAGGCCGATGCTGGCCTGTCCGCCGGCCGCCGCCGTGCCCCGGCCGGCGCGGCGCGGCACGATGAGCGTCAGCGGCCCGGGCCAGCAGGCGTCCATCAGCCGGCGCGCCGCGGGGCTGATGAACTCGGCAAAGGTCTCGGCCGCGGCCGCATCGGCCAGGTGCACGATCAGCGGATGGTCGGCCGGCCGGCCCTTGGCGGCGAAGATGCGCGCCACCGCGGCGTCATCATCGGCGCGGGCGCCCAGGCCGTAGACGGTTTCGGTGGCAAAGGCCACCAGCTCGCCCCGCGCCAGCGCAGCCGCGGCCGCGCGCACGCAGGCCGCATCCTGGCCGCTGACGATGGGCATGGCTCAGAACCCCGGCAGGCCCAGGCGCGCGGCGGCCTGCAGGGCCACGGCGCGGGCGGTGCCAGCGTCGGCCGCGGTGACCGTGAGATGACCCATCTTGCGCCCGCGCCGCGGTTCGGCCTTGCCGTACAGGTGCAGGCGCAGGCCCGGCAGCGCCAGCAGCGCGGCCCAGTCAGGCGTGCGCGGCGCGGCGTCCCCGGCGGGGTACCACAGGTCGCCCAGCAGGTTGAGCATCACCGCCGCCGAGTGCTGGCGCGGCGCCACCAGCGGCAGGCCGGCCAGCGTGCGCACCTGCAGGTCGAACTGAGACTGGTCGCAGGCGTCGATGCTGTAGTGCCCCGAGTTGTGCGGGCGCGGCGCCATCTCGTTGGCCACCAGCGAACCGTCTTCGAGCACAAAGAACTCGACGCACAGCACCCCCACGTAGGCCAGCGCAGCGGCCAGGCTCTCGGCCCAGGCCACGGCGCGCGCGGCGGTGGCGGCTGGCACATCGGGCGCGGGCACCTGGGTCACAGCCAGGATGCCGTCGCGGTGCAGGTTCTGCTGCACCGGCAGGTGCACCGTCTGGCCATCGCGGCCGCGCGCGACGATCACGCTGAGCTCGCGCGCCAGCGGCAGGCGCCGTTCCAGCACGCAGGGCACGCCGCCCAGTGCGGCCCATTCGGCAGGCAGGTCGGCCAGATGGGCCACGGTGCGCTGGCCCTTGCCGTCGTAGCCCAGCGCCGCGGTCTTGAGGATGCCGGGCAGCAGCGGCGCCAGCGCGGCATCGGCCGCATCGGCCGCGCTGGCCAGCAAGGCGTGCGGCGCACAGGGCACGCCGGCAGCGGCGAAGCACTGCTTCTCACGCGCGCGGTGCTGGCAGACCTCGACCGCGTCGGCCGGCGGCGCCACCGAGCAGTCAGCGGCCAGGCGGCGCAGCGCGGCGGCAGGCACGTTTTCGAACTCTGTGGTGACGGCGCAGCATTGGCGCGCCAGTTCGGCCAGTGCCGGCTCGTCGGTGTAGGGCGCGCGCAGGTGCTGGTCGGCCGCAGCGCCGGCGGGGCTGGCCGGGTCGGGCTCGAGCACGGCCACGCGAAAGCCCTGCACTTGCGCCGCGTGCACGAACATGCGGCCGAGCTGGCCGCCACCCAGCACGCCCAGGGTCAAGGGCGCCAGCGCCAGGTCCGTGGTGGCACTCATTGAATGTCCTGGGTCATGGCCTGCGCCGCGGCGGTCTGGCGCACGCGGAAGTCGAGCAGCTTCTGGCGCAGAACCGGGTCATCGGCGGCCAGCAGGGCCACCGCGAACAAGGCTGCGTTGGCCGCGCCGGCAGCGCCGATGGCAAAGGTGGCGACCGGCACGCCCTTGGGCATCTGCACGATCGAATACAGCGAATCCACGCCACTGAGGTGCTTGCTGGCCACCGGCACCCCCAGCACCGGCACGATGGTCTTGGCAGCGAGCATCCCCGGCAGATGCGCCGCGCCCCCGGCCCCGGCAATGATGGCGCGCAGCCCGCGCGCCTGCGCCTGCTCGGCGAAGGCAAACATCTCATCGGGCATGCGATGCGCAGAGACCACGCGCTTTTCGAACGGCACGCCGAATTCGGTGAGCAGTTCGGCTGCGTGGCGCAGAGTGTCCCAGTCGCTGGAGGAGCCCATTAGGAGGGCGATGGTGGGGTTCATGGAGCAATCAATCTAAAGATCTAGAGCAGCGCAATTCCAAGAGAGTGGAGACTCTCAGGAACCACTGAACGGAGAAAGTGCAATAGTCAGCGCCTTCATTGATTCGGCATAACGATTTGCACACGCTACGAATTTTGACTCGCACTTTTCAATCAAGTCAAATCGAGCACCCTTCATCACCAACTCTCTGTACATCCAAGCACCCAACAATTGGTCGTCTACGTCCATGGACGAGAAATCCGATTCTGCAACTTCAATCGCAACTCCAGGCAACTCCTCGCATTTATCGCAACGCGAACTGCAGTAATGAATTTCGAGGTCAACCAGACCTTGATCGAAATTGTACTTCGCAAAGGGGCCAGACTGACGAACCTGCCGCAACCGATCAATTGCCTCTTCGAACTTACCCTCTAAGACCAGGAGCCTCGCATCGCATAGATCCAATAGGTGAGGCAATGCCGCGACGGCAGAAAGGTTCTGCAGATTGCAAGCTGAATTGAGCTCTGACCTCGCCATTTTGAGCGCCTCTGCTGGCAATGACTCGAAGCATGAGCGAACGCGCAATCGTGCGATGCTGAAGGCGGCGCGGTTATAAAGCAATGCCTCGATCCCTGCGTGATCTCCGTCCTGCAGCGAATGATCTCGACTCCTCATAAACCATATCTGCCCCGCTTGCCTGTCCCCCAAAAGGTAGAAGGCATTGCTAAGCACCATAGAAAGCCTAGCGTTCGCATCATGATGCGAACTTTCCGCGTTCGCGACTGCCAATCTGAGTGAGTCACTCATCGGCGCGAACTGAGAGTTCTCAAACTCAAAGTGTGCTTTCCAAGCCGAGGTCACCGCAATCGCATCTCGATCCCCCAGCGCCATCGCCAAAAACTGGGCACGACGAATGCGATCAAATGCCGCGGGACTCAGCTTTTCGAAGAGCCCGAGCACCCCCTCCGCCAGCATTAGCCAGACAGTGACCAACCCGCTACTGCCATCACCATAGGCGCTTCGGACCTCCCGAATGACCTGGGATGACTCCCCATAGCGCCCCACTCGCGCCAAGTAGCAAGCCTTCCGAGCGCAGGCTATCGCCTTGCCGATCGGATCATTACCGGATATGCACTCCAATTCCAATCGAATCAGCAGTTGACTCATCGCACCCCGCATTCACGTGCGGCGACGCGTCGGTTGCATTTGCGCGTCTGACACGGAAAAAAGGCCTAGCATTGCCAGGCCTAATGCAAAACTGAAGACAACAGCGACCTAAAGTTGATCGCTCCGTCAGCTTCAGGGCTTGTTGCCCGTCGGAAATGGCCAAGCCGCCGCTGGATTTAGCGTGGTCTTGGCGGGTGCTGGCGCCGGCGCTGCAGGGGCAGCAGGGGCAGCAGGGGGCGCAGGCTTCTTGGCGGCCTTCTTGGCAGCCGGCTTCTTGGTCGCGGGCTTCTTGGTCGTTGCCGCCTTCTTGGCCGGTGCCGCCTTCTTCGCCGCCGCCTTCTTGGCCGGGGCCGCCTTCTTCGCCGGAGCGGCCTTCTTCGCTGCCGCCTTCTTGGCCGGGGCCGCCTTCTTCGCCGGGGCGGCCTTCTTCGCTGCCGCCTTCTTGGCCGGAGCGGCCTTCTTGGCCGGGGCGGCCTTCTTCGCGGCGGCCTTCTTGGCCGGGGCCTTCTTGGCCGGAGCGGCCTTCTTTGCAGTTGCCATAACGATCTCCTTGATCAAGTTGCAAAAGACTCCGGGCTGCTTCTGGCAGCTCGGAGATCCAGCGCCCGTTGGTCTGCTGTCGGATACGTGCCCGACAACGGTTGCCCCGGTGCGATGAATGGGGTCGCGAACTCGGCTGCGCTCTGGTGGCGGCCTTGGTTCGTCATTTCTTGATCTCTCACGCTCGCCAACCCTGGGCCACGCACGAGGCGAGGCAGGGGCCAGCGGCGGTGTTGCGGCGCATAGCTCGTGGGACTGCGCATGTCAGTCCCAGGCCAGCGCGCCGCCGGTCTGGTAGTCGATGACCCGCGTCTCGAAGAAGTTGCGTTCCTTCTTCAGATCGATCATCTCGCTCATCCACGGGAAGGGGTTCTCCTCGTTGGGGTAGAGGGCGTCCAGGCCGATCTGCGTGGCCCGCCGGTTGGCGATGTAGCGCAGGTAGCCCTTGAACATCGAGGCGTTGAGCCCCAGCACGCCGCGCGGCATGGTGTCTTCGGCGTAGCGGTACTCCAGCGCCACGGCCTTCTCGAACAGGGCCTTGATCTCGGCCTTGAACTGCGGCGTCCACAGCTGCGGGTTCTCGAGCTTGATCTGGTTGATCAGGTCGATGCCGAAGTTGCAGTGCATGGACTCGTCGCGCAGGATGTACTGGTACTGCTCGGCCGCGCCGGTCATCTTGTTCTGGCGGCCCATCGACAGGATCTGCGTGAAGCCGACGTAGAAGAACAGGCCTTCCATCAGGCAGGCGAAGACGATCAGGCTCTTGAGCAGGGTCTGGTCGGCTTCGGGCGTGCCGGTGCTGAAGGCCGGGTCCATGATGGCGTCGATGAACGGGATCAGGAACTCGTCCTTCTCGCGGATCGAATCGATCTCGTGATAGGCGTTGAAGATCTCGCTCTCGTCCAGGCCCAGGCTTTCGACGATGTACTGGTAGGCGTGGGTGTGGATGGCTTCTTCGAAGGCCTGGCGCAGCAGGAACTGCCGGCATTCGGGTGCCGTGATGTGGCGGTAGGTGCCCAGCACGATGTTGTTGGCGGCCAGCGAATCGGCGGTGACGAAGAAGCCGAGGTTGCGCTTGATGATGCGGCGCTCGTCTTCGGTCAGGCCGTTGGGATCTTTCCAGGTCGCGATGTCGCGCGACATGTTGACCTCGTTCGGCATCCAGTGGTTGGCGCAGCTGGAGAGGTACTTCTCCCAGGCCCACTTGTACTTGAACGGAACCAGCTGATTGACATCGGTCTGGCCGTTGATGATGCGTTTGTCCGCTGCATTGACGCGGCGGCTTGAAGGCGCCACTGCGGCGCTGGCAGCGGGCTTGATGGCCACGGCCTCGAGGGCCGGCGCCGTGGCCGGAGCCGGCACCACGGGCATCGCGGTGCGCGGCACTTGTGAAGCAGGAGTTCTGAAGTCGTCTTCCCAGACCAGCATGTGTGTATGTCCTGTGGGCCCGAATTATCGGAGTGTTGTGTGCGAACACCAAGCACTGGTTGACATGGTGTCCAAGTTCTTGTTGTCGCAGCGCATCGACATGGCCTGCGAGACGCTGCTCGAAGGCCTTGTCGCGTCTATTGGCAGGCCTCGCAATCCGGGTTGTGGCTGCGGCCGCTTCGCTTCACGTCGCTGCGCGACATGAGCCTTCGCCGCAGCCCCTTGCGCGCAGGCCTCCTCATTGACAAGCCTCGCAATCGGGGCTGTCGATGGAGCAGAACTTGATGTCCGATGCCGGCTCGGACGTGGCCGCAGCGACGCCGTCCGCTTGCGCGCTGGACACCGCGTTCAGTGCGCCCGGCGCCACCGTCGACTTCTCGGAATAGGTGGCGCTGGTGGTGCGCAGGTAATAGGTGGTCTTCAGGCCGCGCAGCCAGGCCAGCTTGTAGGTCTCGTCGAGCTTGCGGCCCGAGGCACCGGCCATGTAGATGTTGAGCGACTGCGCCTGGTCTATCCACTTCTGGCGGCGTGCGCCGGCCTCGACCAGCCAGCTGGCATCGACCTCGAAGGCCGTGCCGTACAGGCGCTTGAGCTCTTCGGGCACGCGGTCGATGGGCTGCAGCGAACCGTCGAAGTGCTTGAGGTCCATGACCATCACGTCGTCCCACAGCCCCAGGCGCTTGAGGTCGCGCACCAGGTACTCGTTGACCACCGTGAACTCGCCCGACAGGTTGCTCTTGACCGACAGGTTGGCAAAGCTGGGCTCGATGGAGGCGTCGACGCCGATGATGTTGCTGATGGTGGCGGTGGGGGCGATGGCCACGCAGTTGCTGTTGCGCATGCCGTGTTCGGCGATGCGCGCACGCAGCGCGTCCCATTCCAACGTCACGCTGCTGTCCACTTCCAGGT
>LNFM01001367.1_pt1 | contig 55943 bp, 53 predicted proteins | sample 596031 | NCBI WGS metagenome assembly LNFM01 (sample SAMN04254537, study PRJNA301005) | activated carbon metagenome | isolation source: dual media filters at the Ann Arbor, Michigan drinking water treatment plant | place: USA: Ann Arbor
CGGCGGCGCGCAGCCCGCTGCCCTTGTTCGGCGTGCCGGCCCATTTGCAGGGCACGATCTTGTTCGCCTGCCGGGCCTGGCGGTTGAAGTGGAACACCAGCTCGAAGGCCGGCGCGAGGCGACCGTTCCAGTCCCCCGGCAGGCCAGGCCCCTGGTCCCAGGTGTACAGCCCAAACCGGCGCCAACCGCGGGCGCGCATCCAGTCGAGCCATCCGGCCCAATAGGGCTGCCATTCGTTTTCGCGGTGGATCAGGCCGAGGTTCACCAGCACCTGGCCGTCCGGCCGCATGGCCATCTCAAGGTGCTGAAACACGTTCTGCATCAGGGCGTCCCAATCCGTGACGCCGCCGGTGGTGTAGTCGCGCTGATTTCCATAGGGCGGCGAGGTGAACAGCAGCGCGGCCCGCTCCTGACCCATCACGCGTGCGACCGTTGCCGGGTTGGTGCTGTCGCCACACGCCAGGCGGTGGTCGCCCAGCTGCCAGATGTCGCCCACGCGCGTGACGGCCCGGCGCGGCGGCTCCGGATCGGCATCGGCGGGATCCTCCGCCGGCGCATCCTCGGTGCCTGCCGCGCCAGTCGCGCTGCCACCCTCGGCGGGATCCGCGGACAGAGCCTCGGGCGCGTCGCCGTCGGACACGGCATCTCCAGCCGCCGCGAGGATGTCGTCCAGTTCCGCGGCCGAGAAGCCGAGCGCCGCCAAGTCGATCTCCGGCGCTGCCTGCACTGCGGCGAGCGCATCACGCAGCAGCGCCTGGTCCCAGGTCGCGTTCTCCGCGATGCGATTGTCGGCGAGGCGCAGTGCCTCCTTCTGCGCCGCGGACAGATGCCGCAGCACGATGGTCGGCACCTTGACCATGCCGAGCGCGGACGCGGCCTCGAGCCGGCCATGCCCGGCGATCAGCACGCCGTCCTCATCCACCAGCAGCGGATTGGTGAAGCCGAAGGCCAACATGCTGGCCTTGATCTGCTCCAGCTGTTCGGCGCTGTGCACGCGGGCGTTGCCGGCATGCGGGCGCAGTTCCGCCACCGGACGCAGCAGGATCTTCGCCGCCATCCAGGGGAGCGTCATGGGACCATCCGGTTTGCAGGTGGTTTGCAGGGCCGCGGCGCGGCGTCAGTTTGCAGCTAACGATTTGAAGCCACAGGCGAAGGCTGCAAACCGCAACCCATATTTTCGGCCTGGCGCTAGCGATGTTGCGCGCTTCCGCCCCCCGCATACAGCGGGGCCAGGAAGGACCCTGCGGCTCGAGAGCCACAGTGGCTGATCAGCTGGAGAGTGGCTCGGGAGCCGCGGTGCTCGACGCACCTTCTCGACGTGTCCCCACTATACCCAACTCGATTTGCGCGCCGCCATGGGGGGAATTGTAACAGCGCAGCCGCGCGGTTCAGAGCGACGCCGATGCCCGCTCGGCCGCGTCGCGCGACGCCTGCAACGCAGCCAGAGTAAGGCTCGCCTGCTTCACCGCCGCGGCTTCACCGGCATCAACGTAGGACACCTGCTCCTCGGCGTCGGCAACGCCCACGACGATCTGCTCACGCAGTTCGTCGAGCCAGCCCTTAGCCTCAATGGGGTCGGCGTCAGGCGCGCGCAGCCATTCGGCGACGATCACCTCGACCTCACGCGCAATGCGGTGCGGAGGCACGCCCTTCGCGGCGAGCGCCATCAGTCGGACGATGGCGCCGTCAACGGGGCGCACCCGTGCCTGCCTTCGAGCGGCCATGGCTCGTCTCCTTCCGGTTCCCACGCTGCATAGCATGTTCTTGTCTTGTTCTCATAGGGGGCTATCGTCGGCCATGCCCGACGGTGAACAGACCCGCCCCCAACATCCGTGGCTCAGTCGGGCGACGCTGGCGGCAGCGCGCGCTGATCATCCTTCGACAGCAGTACGACCAGGCCGGCGTGGTCGTCGGCCTTGCCGCGCGCGATGACCGCGTCGCCGGCGAGTCCGCGCAAGGCATCCGGCGCGAAGCGTGGCCGAGCGGCAGGCTGAGGCGCGGGCGATGCAGCGGTCCGTCGCTTTGGCGCCCTGGCCGCTGCCCACCTGACCGAAGCCAGCCGGGTCTCAAAAGGGGCGGCAACGTCTGACTTGGGGCGGAAAGCGGAAATACGCGACGTGCGCCGAGGTGGCTGCTCTGCGCCCGTCTCGGCCGCTCAGCCTGCTCGCCGGTGTTCCCGGAAGCGGATTTTCTTTCGTTAGACTGCTGGGCCGCCTTTGAGACGGCTGCCGTCCAGACAAAGACCAGCGCATCGAAACGCAACGTAGACTTGATTTTAGTTCCGTTTAGCTCGCATTGTCGTTTGCGCAATGAATTACTATTCCGGTCGCGGGAGGCTCACTTGGCGGTGACTGAGATTGGCGACATCGACGCAATCCTTCGGTTCACGCAGGACACGCTTGCACTCACCCCGGTAATCATCCTGGGGAGCGGAGCATCGGCGGCGCATGGCGTTCCCGGTATGTGGCCCTTATCGGAGCATCTCGCGGCTCTGCCCGCCGAGCCGGACTGGGACGCGGCCGAAACCCAGGAATGGGAGGCGCTTATCGCTCGGCTCGCTGGTGGCGCCGATCTGGAGGGCGCGCTTGGCGCTGGACGGTTCACCGAGCGACAGACCGCGCGAGTCGCGGATGCGACTCGGAGCCTGTTGCTTCCCGCTGACGAGGCGGTGTTCGCGCAACTACTGGCCCATGGGCGCACGCTTCCGCTGACCCGTCTCTACCGGCATCTGTTTACCAGCACCCATCCCGCGATTGACGTGATCACGCCCAATTATGACCGCATCGCCGAATATGCAGCCGACGCTGGCGACTTCGGCCATTTCAACGGTTTTGCCGGCGGATATCTCCAGACCCGGCCCCGCGCTTCGGTGTCGCGCCCGCCAGTACCTGGCAGCCGCACTGTCCGGATCTGGAAGGTTCATGGCTCGCTCGACTGGTTTCAGGACGCCCAGCACCAGATCATCGGCGTGCGGGGCTGCCGTGAAACGCCTGCCGGCTACGCCCCGCTGATCGTCACCCCTGGCATTGACAAATATCGCCTTACCCACACCGAGCCGTTCCGCACCATCTTCGCTTGTTCGGACCGGGCATTGGAAACGGCGCGCTCTTATTTCTGTGTCGGTTATGGCTTCAACGACGATCATCTTCAGGAGAAGCTAGTCGAGCGCTGCCATACAGATTCGGTCCCGATTGTCGTCATTACCAAAGAACTGACCCCGACCACCAAGGCGTTCCTCGCCGGGGGACGCTGCCGCAAGTACGTGGCCCTGGAGGACGGGCCCTTAGGAGCGCGTGCCTTCACCCATGACCGGCCCCACGGCATTGATCTTGCCGGCCCGCCGATCTGGCAGTTTGGCGCCTTTCTCTCCCTCACCCTTGGAGTTAGTGCATGAGCTTTTTGACGTATGGCGACGAGGAGGCGCTCGGCCAGGTGCAGTCGGTCGACACCGCTACCGTCATGGTCAGGGTCGCCGATGTCGAGGCATTGCGGTCGCTCCAAGTGAACCGGCTGGTCGCGCTGCAGAGCAGCCGTGCCGGCCAGCATCTGATTGGGATCATCCAAAAAATCACTCGCACCGCGGTCGACGAGAAGGCGCGTGGCAACGACGGCACCGATCAGGTTTTTCCCGAGGTCAATCTGGTGCGGATCGCGCTGATCGGCACATTGGTCGACCGGGTCGGGACCCAGGCCAATGTCTTTCGGCGCACCCTCGAGACGGTGCCCGAGATCGAGGCCAATTGCTTCGCCCTCGAAGGCGAGCGGCTGACGCAATTCATGCGGGTCATCTCGGCCATCTCGGGTGACGGCCAGCACCTGTCACTTGGCAGCTATACGCTTGACGTCGCGGCCGAAGCCCTACTCAACGGAAACAAGCTCTTCCAGCGCCATGCGCTCGTCGTCGGCAGTACCGGCTCGGGCAAGAGCTGGACGACCGCCCGGCTGCTCGAACAGGTTGCCGAGCTCGCCAGCGCCAACGCTATAGTCTTCGACATCCATGGCGAATATGGATCGATGAGCGGCGACGGCTTCGAGCATTTCCGGGTGGCAGGGCCGGCCGATATTGAGGCGAGACGGGGCCTTGCGGACGGGGTAATCCACCTGCCCTATTGGCTTCTCGCCTATGAGGCACTGGTCTCGATGTTCGTCGATCGGGCCGACACGAACGCGCCCAACCAGGCGATGATCATGTCGCGCACGATCGTGGAGGCCAAGACCGAATTCCTAACCGCCGGCGGGCACAGCGCGGTGCTCGCCAATTTCACGATCGACAGCCCGATCCCTTTCTCGATGGACAGCGTGCTGGCACGGCTCGAGGAGCTCAACCAGGAGATGGTTCCGGGCGTGCGAGCGGGTACCGAAAAGCAGGGCGAGTTCAATGGTAAGCTCAGCCGGCTGATCCAGAGGCTCGAGAATAAGCGGCAGGACCGCCGACTTGGCTTTCTCTTTCCCACAGCCGATGCGACCCTGGACTACGGCTGGCTCAATGCGATCGTCGCCGTCCTACTCGGCGGGCGGTCGGCCAAGGGCGCCAAGGGTGGCGTCAAGATCATCGACTTCTCCGAGGTGCCATCGGACGTGCTGCCGTTGATCGTCGGTATGGTCGCGCGGCTGGCTTTTTCGGTGCAGCAGTGGCTGCCGGCGGGCACACGGCATCCGCTGGCGCTGTTTTGCGACGAGGCGCACCTCTATATTCCCGAAAACGCCCAGTCCGGCGCTGCCGAAAACGCCATCGCAATGTTCGATCGGATTGCCAAGGAAGGCCGCAAATATGGCGTCGGCCTCGTGGTCATTAGCCAGCGTCCCTCCGAGGTCAGCCGCACCGTGGTCAGCCAATGCAGCAACCTCATCGCGATGCGGCTCACCAACGGTGACGACCAAGCAGTCGTCCGCCGCCTGCTGCCCGACAGCCTCGGCGGCTTCGGCGACCTGCTGCCGGTGCTTGACACGGGCGAGGCGTTGGTAGTCGGCGACGCGATCCTGCTGCCCACCCGGATCCGCATCGCCACACCGCGCAATAAACCGCTGTCGGGCACGATCGACTTCTGGGACCGCTGGTCAGATGCGTCCTCGGCCAGTGACCTCAGCAAAGCAGTCGAGAATTGGCGGCGGCAAACAGTCCAGAAGGCCTGATGGCACGATGACGGACATTTTCAACTTCACCCATGCTACCGAAAGCCAATCCAGACAGCCTGCTCGCCGGGCTATGCGAAGAAGACCCGGCCGTCTGACCCCAGTTCATCCGGTCCGAGCGCGGAAGATTGATTGATCACATTTTTAAAGATGCTGAGTGGACTATCTGCGCCAACTTGAGCAACAGATCGCCCCTTCACGACCTGAGTAGATGGCTGCTTCGCGCTGTCTTCGCCTGAGAGCTGCTGATCCGCTAGCGACGCAAAGCGGACCATCGCCGCTGTCAGTTCAATGGGCGCCGCTGGCCGGAGGCGGACTCGCGGCTATGGAGCCTGAGGTTGCTGGAAGCGGTCATTCGCTGCCGCCTGCCCTCTTGCGGCTTCCGACCTCAATGCGAACGCTCAGTGGCGAGCTGCGAGATGCCGAACGCGGACATCTGTCCACCACACGGTGTCGGTCGACATGAACCCTCAAGCTCCGCTGTTCCCATAGCGCCCAATCTTCAATTAGGTGCGGCGGAGCAGCACAAGCCTTGTGAATGCCGATGCGGCAATTGAAGCTCGCCTGCTGTATAGGACCATGTATGAAGATTGTCAGAACTCAATGGCCTGTTGGCCAGGGCTGCTTCGCGACCGGGCTGATCGATGTCGGCGCCAGCGAACCGCTCCACTATGTCTATGACTGCGGTGCGCGAAGTCTCGCCCACCTGGAGCCTCTCGTCGCCGCTTACGCCCGAAAGGTGCCCGAGATCGACGCCCTGTTCGTGTCGCATTTGGACGGGGACCACGTTGACGGCCTCGACACCCTGCTCGCCCGTTTAGACGCGACAAGTGTCTACCTCCCCTATCTTTCGGCGGCTGAGCGGTTGCTCAATCTTGCGGAGGCCGAGTACGAGGATCGTCGGCTGACGAGCTCGTTTGTGCAGGCGCAATTCGACCCAGCAGGTTGGTTTGGGAGGCGGGGCGTCGAGCGTGTTGTCTTCGTGCGCAACGGCGGTGACGGTCGGTCGCCCGAAACACCACCGGTCGCTCCGCGCGAGGGCGGCGGCGAGGGACGACCCCGCCTTGTCGAAACAGCAACGGTGACCAGCATCACCGCCAAAGCCGCTGGCACGGCAGCGCTGCTGGAGATGCAGATCGACGGCTTCATCGCCGTAATGCAAGGCAGTCAAGCTAGAGATTGGATTTTGCAGCCTTATGTGCCGCGTGTCGACGATGCTCGCATCCGCCAGTTCGAGTCGCGGATCCGACAAGTGCTAGCACTTAAAGATATTGAGTCCATCGACAACGCTGCTGTGGAACGTCTCCTTAAAACGCCTACCGGGCGCACGTCGCTACGTAAATGCTATGATGAGATCCTTCGGGATGGGAGCGGATCGAGGCACAACGCGGTTTCGATGTCGCTTTACTCAGGGCCACGGAGCGATACCTCGCGGTGGAATTTCGAGGCTCGGCACGATCATGGATGGTGGATCGAAGGCAGTACTAACGCATCTGGCTGGATTGGAACCGGCGATGCAAAATTAAAAAGCAGCAGCAAGCGAAAGGCGTGGAAAGCTTACTACCGTCGAGCGCTCCACAGCACCGGGACGTTGCTGCTGCCGCATCACGGATCGCGGGTTAACTTCCATGCCGATCTAGTCAGCGCACCAAACCTCTACGCTTACATCGCCGCAGCTGATGAAAGGGATGAGGGGTACCGGCATCCAAGCGCCGAGGTGGTTGAGGCAATCGACGCCGCGGGCAAGACGTTGATTCACGTCACAAAGCGTCTGCCCACGCGCTTTATTGAAAAAATTGAGCAGCAATAGAGTACGCGACAGTCTTGCTTGTGCTGACGACAGCCAGCGGCAGCCTAACAGTCGTTGCGGATGACTGGTGCACCTCGGTCGTGGTTTCAGCGATGACCAAGGCCAGTTGCAATCGCTGCGTCGATGCCCGCAAGTCGCTTCCGTGGCTTCGCGGGGGCTGTTGCTCCACCTCCAGTCTAGCAGGCAACAAATGTCCGGTATCTTGATGTACCTACCCGCTTTGAACCGTCCGGCCCCTACCCGGAGCGGACAAACACGTAGCTCGGCAACTTCGGGCTCAACATGATCTGGTCGTGGCTGGTTTGTGTGCGATAACGTATCAGCGCTTCCCGGAGGACGCCTTAAATGGAGCAGCTAGAGAGAATACTTAAGGCTATGATCAACCTTGGGAACACGATCACGGGGTTCATGAACAGCCTGGTGAGCACCGCCGCTATTTACGATACGATGAACGAACGCTCGCGATATTTAGATCAAATCGACTTACTTGAGAAAATCGCGAGAAATATACAAGGACTACACACCGCGAAGATCGATTTACTTTTCGCAGTCGAGTTTATGATCGGCGTAGAAGAGGCTGAACAAAAACTAGCATGGTGGCACACGGCATATGATTTTCTCGAACGAATAATCCAGCAACTGGTATATCTGGAAAATTTACTAGAGACTGCTGCTGCATTGCCGCAGCAAGACACGTTGGCGGCTCGCACTGCTATATCGGAGATCAGAACATTCTTCATAGTTCACCGCCTGGAGCGCAGTTGTATTCCGACAAATGCGATCGATTTAGCTGCACTGATGGTGTTCGGCGGCAAGGTGCGCGAGCTTTTAGAATCGGCCGACATTGCGATGAAGAAGATCGACAAGGATGCCAGCGTGGTCCGTGAGCAATTGAAGGAGTGGCGGGCACAAGTGCGGCGCTGACGGACTGTACGGCGGGGTCCGGCGCCGCCCTTGAAGCCCCGCCGACGGTTGTCCCAGAGCGGACGCCCGAAACCGCGTCATTCGATCCTATAAACTCAACCCGACCGACCAAGCATCTTCAGGATATCCATGCGCCATCCCGGACAGCCAAAATCAGCCCCAGCCTGGTATCGAGATCGAGGTCCATCCTACATCGAGAAGCAGTTTTCAGCTGAGCTCGGCGACTTGGCTGACCTGATCGAGAGCGAGCATTGGTTCGGAGACGCTGAAAAGCACGCACGATACAGGGTCGATTTCATCCTCAAGGATGCGCGGCTGATTATCGAGCTTGATGGCCACGCATATCATTCAACCAAAGAGCAACTTGAGAAAGACGCGATCCGACAAAGATATCTCACGCGGGCTGGCTATTCGGTCATCCGGTTCACAGGTCGCGAGATCAATCGCGACTCCGCTGCTTGCGTGCGCGAAGTGCGGGAGATGTATAAGGAGCGCATGCAACGCGCCCCGGCAAAGTATCGCGTCCTATATATCGACTACCGATTCCTAATCTGCCAGACGTCAAAGGCGAGACAATTTTATCAAGATCTCCATCCTGAAAAAATTCTACAGATCCCCACTCTAGATGTATTCATAACTCATGCCGTAGGCTGGCTGCACGAAAAATCCTTCATCACCGCATTTGTTTTCGTTCCGCCAGAAGAGGAAGACTATATCAAGCCCTCTGACGGGCAGGCGCTGGAGTACGACAAGGGCGAGGTCCGGATCAATGTCGTGGTGGATGACCTCTATTCCGTCGAACTTGGGGTTCACATGGAGAGCTACGCGCACCTGTTCGACGAATTTTTTCTGGTAGCAGATGATCTCATCTACGTTCTTCCGCTCCGGTCGGTGCTGCCGGCTAAGTTCAGCGATCGCTTTCTCGGCGGTCAGAACCTCGAGTTTCTGGCAAAGGGCAAGCTCCTGCGAAAGGGAAACGACAAGACCGCTTTTGTTGGCACGGATCTCGCTAAGGTCCGCTGGCAAGATGTCTGGTACCCGATTGGAACAGCAATGGGGCTTGATCCCTACGAGCTGTGACCCACCGTCGACTGTTTTGTCGGAGCACCTTCAAGCCAAACACCGCAGCCCTGAACGGCAGCTATTTCTAAGACGTTGCCTCAATCCTGCCAGTCAGAAATCGGCCATAGGCGCACATGGCGCTCGCAGCTGCGATGGTTCGATTCGGGGTGGAAGCAGCGGTTCGCGCCCGACAATCTGACGCGGCCGACCACCACCAGCGCACAGGTGCCGTTCCACGCCAGCAACAAGAGCACGATGCCGCCTGCGCGCAGCACATTCCACGCGGCCTAATCCGCGATGCCTAGGCTGGGGAGCAATGCCGCCAGGACGACGGAGAGGGTCAGCATCGAACGGTGGCGAAGGATCAAGGCGCGCAACACATGGCCATCCACCTTCGCGTGGGAAGGCCGCTAACCAGACCGGTGCCCTGGCGCAGCTCACCCGAGGGGCCATCTCCGGAGCATGAACACGTCCCCCATCACCGTCTACTACGATGGCGCATGCCCGGTCTGCTCACGCGAGATCGCCCAGTACCGCAATGTTCAAGGCGCAGAGCGGCTCGACTTCGTTGATGTCGCCGCGTGTGATGCGGATGGTCTGGGTCCTGACCTATCGCGCGAAGCGGCGCTGGCGCGAATGCATGTCCGGCGCATCGACGGCAGTTTGGCGTCCGGTGCCGCCGCCTTCGCAGAGATCTGGCAGCAACTGCCCAATTTCGCATGGGCCGGGCGACTCGCCGCGTCGCCAGTCGTGCTGCCGGTCTTGGAAATCGGATACCGGGCGTTCCTGCGCATACGGCGCCTTTGGCGTGCGTGATCTGCGGGGAGGGTCATGGCACGGCCTTCAGACGCCGTGCCGGCTGATTCGCTGGGGCCGCTTTCGAGCCACGCAACCCAGCGCGCTGAGGGCCGCCTAACCGCCGCTTGTTCGCCGACGTTCGCCCAAATTCGCCTACAGCCACTTGAAAGTGGCACCCTATCCGGCCCCCGGTCTCGTGGGCCAAAAAGCTAAGCGCTTGATTTTATAAGAAAAATTGGAGCGGGCGAAGGGATTCGAACCCTCGACCCCAACCTTGGCAAGGTTGTGCTCTACCCCTGAGCTACGCCCGCGCTCCGGCGTTGGCGAGTAACTACCATGCCGAACCAGGATTGCAAGATACCCTTCTCCGACTTCCTGCAATCCGATGATCGAATAGGGGTGTGTGGGTGGGGGTGCCGCCGCTTACCCTGCATCGCATCTATCCAGTTCTCGAACGAGAGCCAGCAGCGATCCGGGCGCGTCACGATCTACACGTTGCGACCAGCCACCGACGGGGCACAGCGGCCTCGGCGGGGTCATGTCCCCGGGGGTGGTGTAGGAGCGACGGAGCCCAGGGCGCGTAGCGAAGCCGCTGTGGGAGCGGACCGGCCCGGGCGGCCAGCGGATTAGCCCGCGCATGGCGATCAGTTCCTTGCCATTGGTCGGGTCGAAGCTCGGATGGACCCCGACCAGCATGGACATGGAAGACACCATGCTGATAGGCGTGAGGTCCCGAACACTGTCATACGGAAGTTGATGGCCGCGCAAGGCTTGGTTCAGCGCGTTCGGCCTGGCATTGCCCATCAGCAGCGTGAGCCCGTCCGGCGCGGATCGCGCCACCATCTCCGCAGCAAGGGCGCCATTGGCGCCCGAAAGGTTCCCGACCACGACCGTCTGACCATACTTGATCGGGCTGCGAACACTTGTTCGATCTATGTGGCCTTGCCGTCCATCCGCCACCGCATTGTCAAGCACGCGCGCGAGCCATCGGGAGACGTCGCATGACGCCAGAAATAGCCCTCCGCCACGCGGTGCTCACCGGCGCCAGTTCCGGCATAGGCGCGGTCATCGTGACGCGGCTTTTGCGCGAAGGATGGCGCGTCACCGGCCTCAGCCGGACCGATCCCGGCCTGGCCGATGACCGGTTCACCCTTCATGTGGTCGACCTGCTCGACGCGACGGCGGTGCCGGCCGCGGTGTCCGGGGCGTACGTCAGAAGATGAGCGCGACGATGCCGATCACGACGAGCAGCCCAATCAGAAAGATGATTCCGGCCGCACCGCCCAGGAGCTTGAGAAGTCCGCTGATCATGTCGTCTTGCCTCGCGATGTTGCAGCACGGGCGCCGCCCGTGCCGGAGGTGAAGGTGCGGGAGGTGATGCTTGCCTTGCGTACCGAAGCGCCGATGGAGGACCGGCACGACCGGTATCGAGGCGCAGAGCTCCCAAAGCCGCGTTGCGCTTCACGTGCCGTGCCTGTCAGCTGCGCCAGGCTGCTGCTGCGCCGCGAGCTGCCGCGAACCTGCGCCTGACGCTCTGCGCGGGTCAGGTGCTCACCGCTCCGTTCGAAGTGGACCGACGGCTGCGCCTGCTCGACGGCAAGCCGCGGCTCCGGCAGGCACCCGGATCAGTCCTCGTCGCGCGTCCGCTCCCGCGAGATCGTGCCGCTTTGGCCGTCGACCCGCAGCTTCACGCGCTGCTTTGCGTCGGCTGTGTAGGTGAAGCCGTCCCGCTCGACGTTTTCGACGTCGTAGAAGCCGCGCTCCTCGAGCATATTCTCGACCTGGTCTTCGCTCAGCCGATCCTCGTTCTGCACCTGCCCGGTGCTGGCATCCACGCGCAGGTTGTCGACCGTCTCGCCATATCGGCGCGCCTCCGAGATGCGGAACATCTGCCCGTCGTGGCGCACGGCCTCGATTTCCGTGTAGCCACGCTCACGCAGCGTGCTCTTCAGCTGGTCCTCGCTCATCGGCGAGGCCGTGGTGGCCTGCATGCCGCCCCGGGCGCTGCCCGTCTGGCCAGGGGTCGAGCCCTGGGCGGTGGCGAAGCCATGGCCGCCGAGGAGAAGGGTCGCGGCGATGGCGGTGGTCGAAAGAATGTTCGTCACGGGGTCTGCCTCCGTATTGGGGGGTTTAGGCGCCGAGATGTACAGCGGTGCCGTACCCGGAAATCGCTCGCAATGGCGTTCACAACAGACGCGCATCCATATCACCTGGCCGGGAAATAACGAGCCTCTGCATCGCCTGTTCATTAGTCTTCCCCCTGACAAACAATACCCCGAACGCAGACGTTTTTGTCCGAGATACCGGGCCGCTTGTTCAAGTTGCGTGACGCGATGTTCAAAATTCTGAACCGACTTGCCTCGCTGACATCCGCCGAACTGGCGGGCGCACCCAAAGCCTGCTTCCCGCGTTGCTGTTGGTCACACCGATTGGCTCTCGATCCCATGCGCCTCCGATGGCCATCCCTGCCCGTTTCACTCCGCGTGCCTCTGCTGGCGGCGGCTGCCGTGTTCCTGTTCGTGACAGCCACGACGCAGATCGCGCTGCGCCTGGCCGGGAACCGAATGGACCTGGAGGCTGAACGCCTCGGCCGCGTCTATCTCGATGGCCTCTCCGCCGCCGTGCTGCCCGCCATCCGCAACGCGGACCGGATGGCGCTGGATGAGGCGCTGGATCGAGCGACCGGGTTCTACGAGGGCATCCGGGAGCGTGGCCTGGTGGTGGGCACGCCGGAGGGCCGACAGATTTCCGCCTCCGGCGTCGGCCCCGGGCCGGAATGGGACGCGCCCTTCCTACGCGGCAATCCGAATGAGGTCTGGGAGGTTTCGCCGCAACAGGAGGCCGTCTGGGTTCAGCGCCCCCTGAAGGACGGCGGCAAGGTCGCGGCGATCCTGGCCGCCAGGCTCGACGTCTCCGCCATCACCCAGCGTCGCCGGCAGCTTCGCGCCGCCATGCTAGCCTTCGGCCTCGCGGTCGGCGTGATGGGCGGAGCGCTAGCGGCGCTGGCCGCACGGCAGGCGATCCGACCGGTGCTCGGCGTTACCTCCGCGCTGGATCGCGCCGGGGCCGGCCGGATCGCGCCGATCCCGGACGCCGCCCTGCCGCCGCCGGGCACCGAGGCGGCGCGGCTGGCGGCCGCCTTCAACGGCATGGTCGCCCATGTCGCGGAGCGGGAGCGCCTGATGCGGCGCCTGGCGGAGCGCGAGCGCGGGGCCGTCCTCGGCCGCCTCGCCGCGACCATCGCGCATGAGGTCCGCAACCCGCTCGCCGGCATGTTGACCGCGGTGGAATCGGCGCATGCCGGCGGCGACGATCCAGTCGAGCGGGCCGAGGCGCTGGAGATGATCGAGCGCGGCCTGCGGCAGATTGAACGCGTCGTCTCCTCCACCCTCGCGCAGCATCGCGACACCGGACCGCCCCGCCCCCTGCAGGTGGCGGATCTGGAGGATCTGCGCGTCCTGGTGGGCCCGGACGCGGCGCGGCATGCCGTACGCCTGGACTGGACGGCGGCGCTGCCGGAAGCCTTTCCCGTGGATGCGCCGCCGCTGCGCCAGGCGGTGCTCAACCTGCTGCTGAACGCCGTCGCCGCCACGCCGCCCGGCGGACGCGTCGGGCTGGAGGTGGCGGTGGAGCCCGATGGCATGCTGCTGCTGGCGGTGGAGGATGAGGGACCGGGCCTGCCGGAGGCGGCCAGACAGCGTCTGGCCGGCGCGCCTGCCGGTGATGAGGCGAGCCCGGGCCTGGGGCTGGAGGTGGTGGCGTCCATCGCCCGCCGTCTGCGCGCCCGGGTTGCGGTGGAGCCCGGTCGCAAGGGCCTCGGCAATCGCGTCGCGCTGCGCGTGCCGCCGGGCGGCCTGACAGCGGATGCCGAAGCGGTGCCGGCATGACGCGGGACCTCGCCGGCTGCACCGTGGTGATGATCGAGGACGACCCTGTCTTCGGCCAGGCGCTCGTGCAGCGCCTTCGCCTGGCCGGCGTCACGACGCATTGGGCACAGACCGCCGCGGGCGGCGAGGCGCTGTTGCGCCGCCATCGCCCGCATCTGGTCCTGTGTGACATCCGGCTGCCGGACGGGGATGGGGAGGCGCTGATGGTCCGGCTGATGCCGGAGCTTGGCGGCGTGCCGGTCGTGGTGATGACGGCCTTCGGCGGCCTGGACCAGGCCGTGCGGCTGTTGCGGGCGGGCGCCGATGACTACCTGGCCAAGCCGTTCCCGGTGCAGCGCGTGCTCGACAAGCTCCGCGCCTTCGCGCGCGCGGACGATGCAGGCACGGATGCCGCGGACCTGGCCTCCCTGCTGGATCCGCCCGGCTGGCGTTCTCCGGCCATGCTGACCTTGCAGGCGGAGCTGGAGCGGGTCGCGGCGGTGGAGGCCCCAGTGCTGCTGACCGGCGAAAGCGGCGTCGGCAAGGGTGTGGCCGCGCGCCGGCTGCATGCCCTGTCCGGCGCCCGCGCCGCTTCGCCCTTCGTGGTGGTGGACTGCGCGGCCCTGCCCGCCGAGACGGCCGCAGCCGAGGCCGCCTTGTTTGGCAGCGACGAAACGCCAGGCCTGGTGGAATCGGCCGGCGCCGGGGTGCTGTTCCTGGACGAGATTGGCGATCTGTCCGCTTCCCTGCAGGCGCGGCTGCTGCGGCTGATCGCGGAGCGCCGCTTCCTGCGGATTGGCGCCGCGACGCCGATGGAGACGCAGGCGCGCATCATCGCTGCGACCAATGCCGACCTGCCGGCGCGCGTGGCGGCAGGCACGTTCCGCGCTGATCTCTGGTTCCGGCTGTCCGGCATCACGATCGCCCTGCCGCCACTCCGCAGCCGCCCCGACGACCTGCAGGAGCTGGCACGGCATTTCCTGCGGCGCTTCGCGAAGACGGAGCGCGCCTTGGCGGAAGATGGCATGGCGGCCATCCTGGCGCATCCCTGGCCCGGCAATGTGCGGGAATTGCGCAACCGGGTGGAGCGGGCAGTGCTGCTGGCTGAAGCCGTCGCGCTTGGCGCAGCCGACCTATTTCCAGAACATGCCAACCGGACCGAACCGGCGCCCGATCCCGTGGCGGATTCGCCGGGTGAAGACGCTGAGACAGGGATCGAGACGGATAGGCTCTCGCTGGCCGAGGCGCGTGACGCCGCGGAGCGGGCGCATATCCGCCGCGTGCTGGCGCGCTGCGGCGGGCGAGTCGGCGACGCGGCCAACGCGCTGGGCGTTTCGCGCACGACGCTGTGGGACCGGATGCGCCGGCTGGGCATCTCTGCGCGTTGACCCAGCGTGCCGCTGAACCTTACGCAGATCCACGAAGCTCCCACCATCGCCATCGGCAATGTGCAGACTGGCCCGAATGCCTCGCGATCACGCCCCGGCAGCCCGTCTAGAATGATCACCAGTATTTTGACACCCCGAGGATGATTTTCGTACACCAGACGCGCGGCGGCGCTGCACGAGAGGTTGTCCATGCCGATGCTGGGGATGAAGCTGCGCGACCTTCGGCAACGTCGGGGCATCGGCATGCGCCAGTTGGCGATCCGCTCCGGCGTTTCGCACTCTGCCATTTCCCTGATCGAACGTGGTCGCTACGCGCAGTGCCCAGCGAGGGAAGCAGCTGTCCAGTGAGAGAACCAAGTCCAATTGCCGCCCCCAACCGCATCCCCTGGCCGCCCATCCTGTTCGCTGCGGCGGCCGTGGCGGCGGTCGTGCTCGGACGCCTGGCGCCAGGTCCCGACTGGCTGCACGTGCCGTTCTTCGCGGTGGCCGGCTGGGCGGTCCTGCTCAGCGGGCTTTCGCTGGATGTCGTTGCCATGACAACGATGTGGCGCGCCAGCGCCAACATCCTGCCGCATCGCGCCGCGACGGGGCTGGTCACGACCGGCCCCTTTGCCTGGTCGCGCAACCCGATCTATCTCGGCAATACCATCGCCATGACCGGCGCTGCACTGGCTTTCGCCAATCCATGGTTCCTGCCCGCGGCACTGCTGGCCGCGAGGGCGGTGATTTATCTGGCGATCCGGCGTGAGGAGGCGCATCTGGCAGCATTGTTCGGGCCGGCCTGGGAGGCATACAGCCAGCGCACAGCCCGGTGGTTCGGCCGCCGATGAACTTCACGACCGGATCGGCGATGCGGCCACCCGTCGCTAAGGCGGGCCTGAGCCGGCGCTTCGGGCCGCGCCACCCATGCTCAGCCCGCCTGAGCAACAGACCCATTGCTCATCCGTGCCAGCGTCTCTGCGGTGCGTGAAAGATGCTGAGCGATAAGTGACGCGGCAAGCTCCGGATTCCGAGCCGCCATCGCCTCGACCAGTTGCCAATGCTCTGCCTGCTGTTGCGCGACACCAAGATCGGCGGCCCCTGCGCGAACGTAGCGCTCCACGTTCGTTCGCTGCACACGAATCAATTCGATCAGGCGTGGCCATCGTGATGCGGCGTGGACACCGTCGTGGAATGCCGCATTCGATTTCATCCAGACGTCGTCCCGTGTCGCGTGCCGGTCCATCCGGCGCAGGATCCGCCGCAGTTGCCCAAGCTCCGGCTCCGTGACCTTCACGGCCGCCTGCGCCAGCGCCAGACGTTCCAGCGCGATGCGGATCGCGAACAACTCACGCAGATCCTCCGCCGTAAGGCGCGTGACTTCCACCCCGCGATAGGGAAGCACCTGGATCAGCCCCTCCCCCTCCAGCTGCTTGAGCGCGTCGCGCACCGGCGTCCGGCTGACGCCATGCCGGTTTGCGATCTCATCGATGTCGAGACGCGCGCCCGCAGGGATGCTGCCCTGCAGGATGTCCAGACGCAGTGCGGCCGCGACGGCTTCCTGCCGGCTGGGATAGACCACGGGCGCAAAGATCGACGGCGCCGTTTTTCTCGGGCCGGGCGCGATAGCAGGCTTGCGCGATGGTTTTGATGGCGTCATCGTCACACTAATATATTATGCATGGGCTGCACGGAAAGGCCCGGCAGAATGGATCGCGCATGATGCTCACCCCACTCGATCGGATTGCCCAAAACCCGGAATTGACGGCCGCTACTGATCGTGTGGCAGCCTACCCGGGGAATGTCACCGATACCCTCCGGTCGATCTCCGCCGCACCAGACGGGCTACGGGTATGTCCTGCCGTCAGTCACCGTGGGCGCCATGGCGCCGTATTGACTGAGCCGCACAGGGAACTGGTGGTCCTGCTCACGGGGCGCCGGGCGCCCTTTGCCGTGGCGCATCACCAACCGCTAGGCCTTAGCAGTAGCCACGGTCTTGCATCGCCACTTCACGCCACGCCAGATCGTCGATACCTCGCTGATCGGCGGCTGTTACCTGGCGCTCGGCACCATGCCGCTGGTCGCCGGCGTCGAGGTCGAGCCACTGGGCCTTCTGACCTTCGGACTGACCGTCGGATCGACATGGCAGAAGAAGCACAATCTCGGGGAATGAACCCCGGAAAGCAGGGAAGCCAAATCACGCGCACCCATCAGCCAGAACAGGAGACGGCATCATGCATCCAACATCGAAAGCAAGGGCATTCCCCGGCCTGACCCGCCGCGCAGCACTGCTCGGCCTCGGCGCCGCCTCCCTTGCATGCACCGCGCAGGCGCAAACCTCTGAATGGCCGACGCGGCCGATCCGCATCCTGGTCGGGTATCCTGCCGGCGGGGCGAACGACCTGGTGGCGCGAGCGGTGGCGACACCACTGGCGCAATCGCTCGGCCAGGCGATCGCGGTGGAAAATCGCACCGGTGCCGCCGGCACCATCGCCGCCGATGCAGCGAAACGTGCGGATCCGGACGGCACCACGCTCTACATGATGTCGAGCGCGCAGGTCCTGGCGCCCTTCGTACGGCGTGACGTCGGTTTCGACCCGGTGGCGGATTACGCGCCAATCGCGATGTGCGCCTCCGCACCATACTTCCTGGTGGTGCATGAGAGTGTGCCGGCACACAACGTGGCGGAACTGGTTGCATTGGCAAAGTCACGGCCGGGCCAGCTCAGCTACGCCTCCTCCGGCGTCGGCGCAGGGCCGCATCTGACCTCCAGCCTGTTCATGAGTGTCGCAGGCATCGAGCTGAACCACATTCCTTATCGTGGCGATGCCGATGCGCTGGTGGATCTTGTGGCAGGACGCGTGCAGGTCTCCTTCATCTCGGTCCCGCCGACCTGGCCGCATATCGAAGCAGGCCGGCTGCGGGGCCTGGCCGTGTCCAGCGCCGAGCGGCTGGCGATGGCACCCGGCATTCCGAGCGTGGCGGAGAGCGGCTATCCCGGCTTCGACATGGGCGCCTGGTGGGGCCTGGTTGGGCCAAGGGGCCTGCCGCCGGCCATCGTCAACAAGGTGGCGACGGCGGTGCGGCCCATTCTCGATGGCGCGGAATTCGGGCAGCGCTTCGCAGCACAGGGCATCTCGCCCGCCCGCGACACGCCAGCCTCCTTCGCGCAGCGCATTGCCGCGGACAAGGTGAAGTTTGCCGAGATCGTCCAGCGCGCCGGCATCACGCCGACATGAGGCCACGCGGCCGGGTCGTGTTGCTGGGTGGCGGCGCCGTCGGCAGCCTCGTCGGCGGCGGCCTCGCGGCCGCCGGGCATGAGGTGGTGCTGGTGGATGGCTGGCACGACCATGTCGAGGCGATCCGGGCCGACGGCCTCCGGGTGACGACGCCCGAAGGCACCCAGACCGTGCGTCTTCAGGCCTGGCACCTGGGTGACGCGTATCGGCTGCGCGATATTCGTGCGGATGTCGCCTTCCTGACCGTGAAGCTCTACGACACGGATTGGGCGGCGGCGCTGCTGGCAACTTGGTTGCCGCAATCTGTGCCGGTCGTAACGCTGCAGAATGCGCTGGTCGAGGAACGCGTGGCGCGCTTCGTCGGGCATGGCCGGACGCTGGGCGGCATCGGCAGCGGGCTCGACGTATTCATGGCCGGGCCGGGCGAGGTACAGCGGACCCGCAGGCGCGGTGCCGCCGGCGGCACGGTCTTCAAGATCGGCGAAATGCATGGCCGCCGCACGCCGCGCGCGGAGGCCATCGCGGCGATGCTGTCGGATGTCGATACGGCCGGCGTCACGACGGATCTCTGGATCGAACGCTGGGTTAAGCTGACGGCGAATACCATGACCTCCGGCCTGTCCGGCCTCACCGGCCTGTCCCTGAAGGCGGTTTACTCGGGCGAGGAGACGCGCCGCATCGCGATCCGCCTTGGCGGCGAGGCGATCGCGCTCGGGCGCGCGATGGGCTTCACGCTGGAGCGCCTGTTCGGCCTGCCGGGCGAGGCCTGGCTGCGCGCGGCGGCGGGCGATGCCGAGGCCGAGGCTGCGGCACTGGATGCCATGGCGGCGCAGGCGACAAGCATGGTGGATGGCGGCATGTCCGGTACGCTGCAGGATTTGTCGAAGGGCCGCCCCACCGAGGTCGCCTTCTTCAATGGCTTCATTGCAACCGAAGCCGCCCGCCTTGGCCTGGCGGCGCCGACCCATGCGCGGGTTGCCGCGCTGATCGCCGAGGCCGAGCGTGGCAGCCTGCCACTCGGCCTTGGCAACCTTGCCCTGATAACTGCAGGAACCACCGCGACATGACAACGCGCCAGACCTTCACCACCAGCGACGGGCTGAACATCTCTTATTATATCGATGACTTCACCGATCCCTGGACACAGTCGCCGGTGCTGGTGCTGCTGCATTCCGCGATGGGAAACGCGCAGCGCTTCTATTCCTGGGTACCTGCGCTGGCCCGGCATTTCCGTGTGGTGCGGATGGATCTGCGTGGCCATGGCGGCTCCGACATCCCGCCCCCCGACATGCCATTGTCGATGGACCGCTTCGTGCGCGACGTCGAGGAGTTGATGGACACAGTGGGGGCGAAGCAGGCCCACATCGTCGCCAACTCCGCAGGCGGCTACCTCGCGCAGAAGCTGGCCATCACGGTGCCGGAGCGCGTTCTGGGGCTTGCCGTCGTCGGCTCGACCCCGGGCCTCAGCCCGAGCGCGCTGGACTGGCTGCCGCTGATCGAGAAGGAGGGGCTGACGCCTTTCCTGACGCGCACCATCCACATGCGCTTCGACCTCGCCTCCACCGATCCGGGCATGATCCGCTGGTTCCTGGAGCAGACGGCGGAGAACGATCCCGCCTATGTCGTGCGCTTCATCGGCTATATGGCAACGCAGGAATGGAGCGCGGAGCTGCCGCGTATCAAGGCGCCGACGCTGGTGATCTATCCGGGTGGCGAGACGGTGGGCAGCGCCAACAGCTACGATTCGATGCGCGAGCGCATCCCCGACGTGACCATGATCGAATACGAGCACATGCCGCACAACATCGCCGACATGATGCCGGACCGCTGCACCGGGGACATCCTGGCGTTCCTGTCCGCGAAGTTCGGCACTGCGAAGGTCTGACGACATGCCCCGCCACATCGCCTGCCTGTCCTTCGACTTCGACACCTGGTCCGGCTTCGCCGCGCGCGGCATGACCACGCCGACGCCAACCTCCCGCGGCGAATTCGGCGTGATCGGCGCGGAGCGTATCCGCAAGCTGCTCAAGGAAAGCCAGATCAAGTCGAGCTGGTACATACCCGGCGTCGTCATCGAGACCTACCCGGAAGCCTGCGCCGCCGTAGTCGAGGGCGGCCACGAGATCGGCCATCACGGCTACAGCCATATGCCCCCGGCCTGGCTGGAGGCGCAGCGGGAGGCCGATGAATTCGGCCGCGCGATGGAGTGCATCGCCAAGCTCACCGGCGGCAAGCCGGCCGGCTATCGCTCACCCTCCTGGGACATCAGCGACCGCACCATCGACCTGATCTCGGAACATGGGCTGCGCTACGACAGCAGCATGATGGGCCATGATTGCAGCCCCTATTTCGCCCGGCGCGGCGATGTCGTGGTGGCGGATGCGCCGATGCAGTTCGGCGAGACGACGGATCTGGTGGAGATCCCGATCAGTTGGTCGCTTGATGACCATCCGCATTTCGAATTCATCCGCGCGAAGACGGAGGTCCTGCCCGGCCTGTCCAATGCCAGTGCGGTGCTGGAGAATTGGCTTGCCGATTGGGAGTACATGCAGCGCACGGAGGAATGGGGCGCGCTGGTCTTCACCTTCCATCCCTATGTCGTCGGCCGCGGGCATCGCATGCTGATGCTGGAGAAGCTGATCGATGCGTTGGTGAAGCAGGGCGCAGTGTTCCTGACGCTGGACGAGTTGCAGCAGGAATACCGCGCGCGCATGGTCGGGCGGGCATGAGCGCGCCCTGGGACGCGGCGCCTGGCCGCGCCTGCCGCCTGCCGGACCCAACGCCGGAGAGCGCGCCGGACACCGCCGCGGTCTTCGCCAAGGTCGCGGCAAGCCGCGGCTGGGTCTCGAATCTGCTGACCTCGCTGGGCCATGCGCCGGAGGCATTGGCCCGCTTCTCGGCGCTCGGCCATTACGGCCGCTACGGCACGGAGCTCAACGAACGGCAGCGGGAGCTGGTGATCTGCATCGTCGGCCGCAACATCGCCTATGCCTGGGCGCATCACGCGCCGCTGGCGCTTGATTGCGGCATGACGGAGGCGGAACTCGCGGCCATCAAGGCCGGCCGCACGCCGGAGGGGCTGGGCGCGGCCGATAAGGCGCTGTGCGATTTCGTCTTCGCCTACACAGCATTCGGCGGCGTGCCGGAGCCGGTCTGGCAGGCGGTCTCGGCCAGCTTCACCCCGCGCCAGGCCACCGACATCGCCATGCTCGCCGCCTACTACCTGGCGGCTGGCTCGCTGATCATGGGCCTCGGCGTGCAGGTGGAGCCGCCGGAGGTCCTGCAGATCGAGCGCGACTGGCAAAAGCGGCCCCGCCAGGGCGACCAGGTCGTCGGCTGAGACGGGGGTTCAACCACACAAGCAGGGAACAGGATCGATGTACCGCAGAACGCTCGGAGCCGCCACGGCGGCGCTCGCCCTCGGCACCTTGGCGCGGCCCGCTGCCGCCCAGCAATGGCCCAGCCGCCCGATCCGCGTGGTGCTGCCGGTGCCGCCGGGCGGTGGCACGGACATCCTCGGGCGCATCGTGCAGCCGCATTTGCAGGAACGCCTGGGCCAGCCGGTGCTGATCGAGAACCGGGCCGGCGGCGGCATGACCATTGGCACCAACCTCGTCGCCAAGGCGGAGCCCGATGGCTACACGATGCTGATGATCGACACCGCCATCGCGGTGAACCCGCATCTGTACCGCAACCTGCCCTACGACACGCAGCGCGACCTGCAGCCGGTGGCGCTGGCGGCGACCGCGCCGGTCATCCTGGTGACGGCGCCGGATTTTCCGCCGACCACGGTACCGGAACTGCTGGCCTTTTGCCGCGCCAATCCGGGGCGGGTGAACTTCGCCTCCGGCGGCAACGGCACCTCGACGCATCTTTCGGGCGAGTTGCTGCGCCATGTCGGCGGGCTGGATGTCGTGCATGTGCCCTACCAGGGCACCGGCCCGGGCGTGGCGGCGCTGCTCGGTGGGCATACGCAGATGATGTTCGCCGGCATCAGCTCCACCCGCCCGCATGTCGAGGCCGGGCGGCTGAAGGCCATCGCGGTGACGGGCGAGGCCCGCTCTGCCTCCATGCCGGATGTGCCGACCTTCGCCGAGGCGGGGCTGCCGCAGATGGATGCCGAGACGATCTGGGGCTTCTGGCTGCCCGCCGCGACGCCCGCCGCGATCAGTGAGCGTTTTGCGCGGGAATTGACAGCGGTGCTGGCGATGCCCGCGGTGAAGCAGCGCGTGGCGGAACTCGGCTTCGTGGCGCGTGGCGGCACGCCCGAAGCCTATCGGACGCGCTTCGAGGCCGAATTCACCAAATGGGGTCCGATCGTGCGCGCCGCCGGCATACAGGCCGGCTGAGCCGATGAATCCGCGCCTCGATGGCAAGGTTGCCTTCATCTCCGGTGGCGGCGGTGGCATCGGCCACGCCGCAAGCCTCGCCTTCTCCGCGGTCGGCGCGCACGTCGCGGTCTGCGACCTCGACCCCGCACGCTGCGAACGCACCGCCGCTGCGGTCGTCGAAGCAGGTGGCGAGGCCATCGCGCTGCCCACCGACATCACGGATGACGCCCAGGTGGCGGCGGCGGTAGCCAAGGCCGTCGCGCGGTTCGGGCGGCTCGACATCCTGTACAACTGCGCCGGCGGCACGGTCCCACAGGACGGCACGGTCACCGACGTGCCGTTGGATGTATTCGACCGCACCTTCAACCTGGATGTCCGCGGCACCTTCCTGTGCTGCCGACTCGCGGTGCCGGAGATGATTCGTGCTGGCGGTGGCGCCATCATCAACATGTCCTCCGGCGCAGCCCTGCGCGGCGCCAGCCCATTCCACGTCTATAGCGCCGCCAAGGGCGCCATCCTGTCACTCACCCGCGCGCTCGCCGGGACCTATGCGAAGCAAGGCATCCGCGCCAATGTCATCGCCTCGGGCCGGGTCATGACGGACCGAATCATCCGCACCTTCGGCGCGCTGGACGATCAGGCAAGGCACAACGACCCGCAGGACCCACTCGGGCGGCTGCGCGACTATCCCTTCTGGGTCGGTGATCCCGAGCATATTGCCGCCACCGCCGTATTCCTCGCCTCCGACGCCTCGCGGATGATCACGGGCGCCACCATTCCGGCCGATGGCGGTCGATCCGCCTATTGAGGATGAACGCATGTCCTACCGCTTCCTGCTGATCAGCGCCTTCTCCCTGCCCGACACCGCGGGCTACCGCATGCGCGCCTTCAGCGGGCGGAAGCAGGACATGCTGCTGAACCACGACATGCTGGCCCCGCTGCTGGCCGGCGTGGAGTGGGACGTACATCCCGGCGCGCCCGCGACGCATGGCGAGTGGCCGGTCGAGACGCGGGAGGAATTTGCGATCACCGGCGTCAACCGCCTGAAGGTGGTGCGGGAGGCCTGCGCGACGGGTTGCTACACCGCCATCATCCTGCTTGGCGGCGGCGATCCGGGCTATGTCGAGGCGCGCGAGATCGGCCATCGCCACGGCATCGCCGTTACCGCATGCGCGCATGCGCAGATGCATGCCGCGTCGCTGCTCGGGCATCGCTTCTCGATCATCGACATCTCGGAGAATCACAATCTCCGCATGGCTGATCTGGTGGTGCAGTACCGCATGACGGATCGCTGCGCCTCGATCCGTAACCTGGAATTCCCGCTGCCGCGCCCAGCACATGCCGGCCGTGTCTCGGTGCAGGATGAAAGCGAACGCTACCGGCGCGAGGGCGCCTCGGATATGCTGGAAAGCGCCGTCACGCAATCCATCGCTGCAATCGAGGAAGATGGCGCCGAGAGCATCATCCTTGGCTGTTCCGCGGCCTATTGGCTGCAGCCGGTGCTGCGCCAGCGGCTGGCGGAGGCGGGGTGGGACGTGCCGGTACTGGAGGGCTATCGCTGTTCCATAGCGCAGGCGAAGATGCTGGTGGATCTCGGCGTGGATGCCAGCGGCATCGCCTTTCCGAAAGACCCGCCGCCGCGCACGCGCCGCCGCAAAGTCGTCTGAACTATCGGCGCAGCAGAGCCGGCGCCACCAGCACCGTCACCACAGCGAGTTGCACGGCAACCGCCACCATCGGCACGCCCCAGCCGCCGCTCGCCGCCACCAGCAGCGCGAAAACGGCGGGTCCTGCGACATAGCCGAGGAAGGTCAGCAGCGTGGAGCCGGAGGTGGCGTCGGACACATGCTCCCGCGGCACCAGGCGGGCGACCTCCGCCAGATAGATGCCGTTCCAACTTGCCGCGACGAAGCCAGCGACTGCCGCGAGTGCAGCAGCCAGCGTCGGGCTGGCGCCGATCGGCAGGGCGGCGAACACCAGTACCGCCGCCGCCGCCGCCATGCCCTGCACCAGCAGATTGAGGCTCGGTCGCCCGGTGCGGTCCGCAAGCCACCCCAGCAGGATGCGCGCAACCACGCCTGCGCCCTGCATCGCCGCAAAGGCACCGCCCGCCTGCACAAGGGTCAGGCCGCGGGCGTCGACCAGCCAGGTGACGGTGAAGGCGAACAGGCAGCCCTGTACCATGGCAAAGGACACCGCCAGCAGCGTCAACGGCAGCAGCGCCGGCGACAGGCGCAGCGCGGCAAAGGGCGCGGCGAGCGTTTTTGGGCTGAGCACGCTGCGCGGGCTGATGGACCGTGCCGGATCGCGCTCCGCATCCAGCTCCTGCCGCAGCCCCTGGATCGCGATGGCCGAGATCAGCGCCGTGGCGGCACAGACCAGCAGCGCAACTCCCCAACCATAGGCGCTGGCCACCGGTGCGGTGACCAGCCCCGCCAGCACACCACCGAGCGGCGCACCCGCCTGCTTGACGGAGAAGATCAGCGACCGGTGGCTGGGCGGCGCTGTGGCCGCCAGGATGCGGCTGCCTGCCGGAGGGCTTGGCCCATAGCCGATGCCAAGCAGCAGCGCCGCCAGCACCAGTGCCGGCATGGTGCCAACCGCCAGCGTCAGCAGCCCAACCGCCGACATGGCCGCGCCCACCTGCAGCATCCGCACCGGGCCTAGCCGCGCGAGGAAGGGTCCGCCGAAGGCCAGGAACAACACGGTTCCCAAGGCATTGATGGCGGACAGGTTGCCAATCGCCTCGGCCGCCAGGCCCAGGCTTCCCGTCAGCAGTGGCGCGACGACCGGCAGGCTCTGCGCCATGAAGGACGCGATGACCTGCATCAGCAGCGTCGCCCCCAGTGCCGCGACCCAGGGTGCCCTCACGCTGCATCGTCCTTCAGAAGTCCAGCCTGACGCAGCACGGCCACGCATTCCGCCACGTCGCGCGCATCGGGCGGATCGAGCGCGGGCCGCCAGCCGGTGCCGGCATTCATGCCGAGCAGCCCGGCAAGCGTCTTGAACAGCGCGACATGGTGAAAGCCCTGGGCGAAGTAGCGGCTTTGCAACCGGCTGGCGATGGCGCCAATGTTCCGCATGTGGTGCGCGGCCTCCGTGAAGTCGTCGCGCAGCGCGGCATCGAGGAAGCGTCCGCAATGCGGCACCTCCGACGTCTGGCACAAGACGGGGCGGGAGGAGCCGATCATGAAGCGCGGTGCGCGGTCCGGATAGACGAGCCGACCGTGCAGGAAGTACTCCTCCAGCGAGGTGGCGACGGCGATGCGGTCGCCCACGCGCTCCATCATCCGCGCATAGGCGGCGACATCCAGCGTCGTGTTCTGCACCGCGCAGAGATTCGGCAGATGCAGCAATGCCTCAACCTGATCCGGCGCCAGATAGTAGCCGAGCTCGGACAATGTGGTGCTGTAGGCCACCATGCCGATGTCGATGCGCGCGGCGACGTGCTCGTAGAAGCCACGCACCCCGGCGGCGTTGCGCGGACCGTAATAGGGCGGCCAGACCATCACCAGGTCTGCGCCCGCCGCCTTCGCGTGCCGCGCCAGTTGCACGACATTGGCCGCGGCAGGGTCGGAGCAGCCGATGATGACGGGCGCGCGCCCGGCCACCTCATCCAGCACCACCTCCGCCACCCATTCCCGCTCCGCCAGCGTCAGCGCCCAGAATTCCTGGTGCAGCGAATGCACGGAAAGTCCGCCGACGCCCGGCAGCGCCAGGGTGCGGCGGACGTTGTGCCGCAGCCCCATCTCATCGATCGCACCATCGGGCAGGAAGGGCGTGTAAAGGATGGTGATGTAGCCGCGCAGTTCCGCGCGCACCCAGTCCCTGACCTCGGCGATGGCGTATCGCATCGATCAGTCGAGCTTGACGCCGGCGCGCCGCACCACATCGGCCCATTTGGTGGTCTCAGTCCGCAGGTTCTCGGCATAGGCGTCGGCCAGGCCGCCGATAGGGTCGAAGCCCAGGGCGCGCAGCCGCTCCTGCACATCCGGATGCGTCACGGCAAATCGGAACGCTTCGGCCAGCCGCGCGACGATGGGCGCAGGCACGCCCCGTGGCGCCAGGGCGCCCCAGTAGGTGGAGGCCGTGACATCCGGCAGGCCGGCTTCCGCGAAAGTCGGTACATCCGGCAATGCGGCTGCACGCTGCGTGCCCGTCACGGCCAGCGCACGCAGGCGGCCGCTATCAACATGCGGGCGAGCGGCGCTGATGCCGTTGAACATCAACGGCACATGGCCCGCGACCACATCCGTCGTCGCCGGACCGGTGCCGCGATAGGGCACATGCACCAGGTCGATGCCCGCCACCAGCTTCAGCAATTCGCCTGCCAGATGCGTGGAGGCGCCGTTGCCGCCCGAGGCATAGCTGAACCGCCCTGGCTGCGCCTTGGCCTGGGTCACCAGCTCCTGCAGCATTTGCATCGGCGCGCCGGGATGCGCGAGCAGGATCACGGGCCCGGTCGCCAGAAGGCTGACCGGCGCGAAGTCCCGGGCGCTGTCATAGGGAAGTTGCGGGAACAGGGAGGGATTGATGGCGAAGCTGCTGTCCACGACGACAACGGAATAGCCATCCGCTGGTGCGCGCGCGACAAGATCGGCGCCGATGGTGCCGCCCGCGCCGGCACGGTTCTCGATCACCACGGGCTGGCCCAGTGATGCGCGCAGATGCGGCTCCAGGATCCGCACGAGATTATCGGTCCCGCCGCCCGGCCCGAAGGGGACCACGATGCGCACGGGACGTTCGGGAAAGCCTTGCGCCAATGCGGGCCTGGCGAAGGCCATGAGGCTCGCGGCGGCGAGCAGCGTGCGGCGGTTCGTCATGGGCATCCTCAACCTCCCTTGGCTCGGCTTCGCATCGTATTCCCTGGGGTGGATTGCGCAATGCCGCGCCGCGCAGGACCCTGTGACGGCAATAGGCCAGGAGAGCCCAAGAATGTCGCGTTCCACCGCGCTGCAGCCCAACATGTCCTTCCTGACGGCAAGCGATGGGGTGCGGCTTGCCTGGCGTGTCGACGACTTCTCCGATCCGTGGCGCACACCGCCGACACCGGTGCTGCTGCTGCATGCCGCCATGGGGTCCTACCGGCGCTGGTTCGGCTGGATCCCGCTTCTGGCCCGGCACCGGACCACGTTGAGCCTGGAGTTGCGCGGGCACGGTGCCTCCGAAGTGCCGACGGAAGCGCAGCCGCTGACGGCGGAGCGACTGGTGGCGGATGTGGTCGAGCTGCTCGATCATCTTGGCATCGCGCGCGCACATGTCGTGGGCCTTTCGGCGGGCGGCTATGTCGGGCAGCGCTTGGCGATGGAGCATCCGGATCGCATCGCGACCCTTTCGCTCTTCGCCTCCACGCCCGGCCTGCGCAACAGCCAGGCGGGAACCTGGCCGGCCAAGGCGGCTGCGATGGGGCTCGAGGCTTTCATGCGGCAGGGCATCGCCGACCGCTTCGCGCCGGACAGCGACCCGGGGCTGGTCGACTGGTTCTGCCGGCAGACCGGCAGCAACGACCTGCCCTTCATCGGCCGTTTCGTCGCGCATATGGCGAGCCGCGACTGGGAGGAGGAACTGCCACGCATCCGCTGCCCGACGCTGATGGTCGCGCCGGGACATGAGCCGATCGGGTCACATGACCAGTATGAGCGGATGCAGGCACTTATCCCGGATGCGCGGCTGATTTCGCTGGAAGGCATGCCGCACAATATCGGCGATGCGGCACCGCAGGCCTGTGTCGCTGCACTGCTGGACTTCCTGCCCGACAGCGACTGAAGGAACGGGGCAGCCGCATCCACACATCATGTTCCAGCGCGACCTGCGGACGGGCGGGTCTTCAACCCGGGTGGCCGCGCTGGATGAGCTGATTGCCGGGCGCATACACAGACGCTGCCCGGCAGCGATTTGTCCTGCTGCCCGTCATGGATACACGCCAATCGCCATGCTCCCGGCGCATTGCCAGGGCAAATCGAGGCCCTCGGCGCGTTCAGGACAGGGTAAGGGCGCTTGGGTGATGGCCTTTCCGGCAGTTGCACCGCCGCGTGACGTGGAAGGTCAGATCTTGTGCGCTTCCAGCGTGCTCGCGTGGAACAGCTCCTCCGGCGCCAGCAAGCGGCTCGACAGGCCCTGGGCGTGGTGGTGGCGCAGGAACCATTCGAAGACATGACGGTTCGCGGCCAGGCCATAGGAGAAGAAGTCCTCACCCATCAGGCGGCGGGCGGCGCGCAGGTTCTCTTCGACGAAGGGCAGCGTGACCTTGGTGGCGGAGGTGTCGGCCAGTTTTGCGAGTGCCACCGCTTTCGACTTCTCGAAGGCTTTCTGGACCGCGGCTGGTAGCCAGGGATGCCGCTTGACCAGCGTCTTTCGGATGCCCAGCACATGCATGACCGGGAAAATGCGCTTCTTGCGGAACCAAGCCTGTGCGGCCGCGGTTGGGTCCCGGAACAGCCAGTCGATGTTCGGGTCGCCGCGCTCGAAGCAAGCCGGCGCGCGCGGCCCCATCACCCCGTCCAGCTCCCCCGCCGCAAGCATGCCGGATATGGTGGCTCCCTCTGGCGCGTTCTCGATCACCACGCCGGGCGGCAGGTTGAGCGAGATCTTCTCCACCCGCCCCGGCGTGTCGTAGCCGCCGCGCACCCAGGTGATCTCCGCGGGGCGCACGCCGTGCTCCTCCTCCAGGATCGCGCGCGCCCAAACATTGGCGGAGAGCTGGTACTCCGGAATGCCGATGCGCCTGCCGCGCAGATCCTCCGGCCGCGTAATGCCGCGATCCGTCCGCACCACGATGCAGGTATGCCGGAAGGCGCGGGAAGGAAACACCGGCACGGCAATATACGGACAATCACCCTTGGCGACCCGCACGGCGTAGGAGGACAGGGACAGTTCGCAGATGTCGAAAGCCTCGTGCCGGAAGGCGCGGAAGAAAATCTCCTCCGGCTCCAGCAGCATGAATTGCGGATCGACGGCATCGATCTGTACGTCCCCATCCACCAGCGGGCGCATGCGGTCATAGGGGCCGATGGCGATGGAAAGCTGTAGTTTCGTCACCTTCTATTCCGCCGCGATCTGGGACGGGGCATCGACGAACAGGCTGCGCTCCATCTCCGTTGTGCCGAAGCTGCGCCAGTCCGTGGTTTTCGGTACCACGCCCTCGAAGCTGGAAATGTCCTTCAACGGCACGCGCGGCTCCGTGCGGCCGAGCGCGGGGGCGCCCTCGGCTAGCGCCCGCGCGGCCTCGATCATCAGGCGGCGCCACTGCACGATGGCGACGTCGCTGGCGCCAAGGCGTTCGGTGGTGCGGTCGGCGATCGGCCCCATGCTTTCCCACATCGCCATGTCCTGCGCGGGAATCCCCTTGATGCCGGTGAAGTTGCCCAGCGCCATCAGGCGGCGATCCTGGCCGTAGTCGTTCTCCCGCACGCGGTTCTTCTGCCAATCCGCATCCACGTCGATGCCCGGCTGCAGGGCGAGAAACTTGCGCCAATCCTCGGTTGAGGGCACGTCCGGCCCCTCCCCCCACGCCATGAAGTAGAACCAGCTATGGTGGTCGTCGATCGGCACCGTCACCTGCGCCACATTGTAGCTGGCATTGGGCGGGATCAGCGATGTCACGGGCGCGACGAAGGTGGTGATGCGGACATAGTCGTGCGTCGCGGCATTGGCGATAGGCCGGCGGATGGCGGCGTAGCGGAAGCCGTAGGAGGTCAGTTGCACCTGAAGTCTCGGCGCCTTGTCCGTCGAGGGCCGGGTCCAGTTCTTCGCACTCGCCCCGGCGCGGCCGACGCGGGCCGGCACCATGTCCGAGGAATGCAGCGAGGAGGAATGCGCGCTGTCGATCTGCCCTTCGACGATCTGCGCCCAGTTGCAGGGCACCATGGTCTTGCCGATGGAAACCCGCGTCTCAGGTGTCGGCGCGAAGGGCGGCGGCTCGAAGGCCGGCATGTCGGCGCGGTTGCCCAGAAAGGCCCAGACAAAGCCGCCGGCTTCCTCCACCGGGAAGCTCGGGTGCTTGAAGCGGGCGGCGGCGCAGGCCTCCGGCGGCTCGCTCGGCATTTCGAGGACGTTGCCCTCCACGTCGATCTTCCAGCCATGATACAGGCAGCGCAGTCCGCCTTCCTCGTTCCGGCCGTAGTACAGCGAGGCCTTGCGATGCGGGCATGCCTCCGCCACCAGGCCGAGGCGACCGTCGCTGTCGCGAAAGGCCACCAGCTTCTCGCCCAGGATCTGGACGCGAATCGGCTTTCCGTCCGGGTCCTCCACCTCCTCCGACAGGCAGACCGGCAGCCAGTGGCTCCGCATCAGAGGGCCCATGGGGGCATCGCCGGTGACGCGGCAAAGCAGCTCATTCTCGTCCTGGGTGAGCATTGCGGTCCCTCCCATATGCTTAGGTTGCTAAGATATGCGGCCACAGCCCGGGGCTGTCCAGAACGGTTGACCGCACTTATTTAGCTTTCTAAGCATCAATCCAATCGCGGGAGGATGGCGGCCCTGGAAGACGACTTCACCCCCCTGCGCGTCCAGGCCGCCGAGCGCATCGCGGCGGATATCTTCCGCTTCGATCTGGCGCATCCGGAGGGGGCCGACTTGCCCGCCTTCACCGCCGGCGCGCATCTGCGGCTGCGGGTGCCAGGCGGGCTTGAGCGGCGCTATTCGCTCTGCTCCGACCCGGGCGAGACCGCCGCCTATTCCATTGCGGTGAAGCGGGATGCCGCGGGCCAGGGCGGGTCGGTCGCGCTGTGCGACGGCGTGAGGGCGGGCGACCTGCTGCAATGCGCCACGCCGCGCAATGACTTCCCGCTGGCAGGGCGCCCTGCGGCGCGGCTGTTCATCGCGGGCGGTATCGGCATCACGCCGATCATGGCGATGATCCACCATCTGGAGGCGGAGGGCGGTCCGCCCTGGAAGCTGGTCTACCTCACCCGTTCCCCGGCGCAGACCGCCTTCCTGCCGGAGCTTCAGCCCTACCGTGGCAAGGTGACGATCCACCATGATGGCGGCGACCCGGACCGCGCCTTCGACCTCTGGCCCCTGCTGGAACAGCCCAAGGGCCGCCACATCCATTGCTGCGGCCCGCGCGGGCTGATGCAGGCGGTGCGCGACATGACCGGCCACTGGTCCTCCGCCGCCGTGCATTTCGAGGATTTCTCAGCCGGCAGCGGCCAGCAGCGGCCGGATGATGTGGCCTTTACCGCGCGGCTCGCGCGTTCCGGCACGGACATCCCCGTCCCCGCCGGCGCCACCCTGCTGGCGGCGCTGCATGCGGCGGGGCATGCCGTGCCATTCTCCTGCGAAAGCGGCACCTGCGGGTCCTGCCGCACCGGGCTGGTCGCGGGCCAGGTGGATCATCGCGACCTGGTCCTGATGGAGCATGAGAAGGCCATGGCCATCCTGCCCTGCGTCTCCCGCGCCGCGCCGGGCTGCGACACGCTGGTGCTCGACCTTTGACGCGGGAAGCCGCGCCGGAGCTGGATCTGCGCCCGCCCGAGCCCGCGCGGCGGCTGCGGCTCGGCGTGGCGGGGCTCGGCCGCGCCTTCATGCTGATGCTGCCGAGCCTGGCACATCATCCGCGCGTCCAGCTCGTCGCCTGCGCCGATCCGCGGCCGGAGGCGCGCATCCGCTTCACCGCGGATTTCGACGCGCCCGCCCATGCCGATTTCGGCGCGCTTTGCGAGGACAAGCAGGTGGAGGCCATCTACCTCGCCACGCCGCACCAGTTCCACGCCGCGCAGGTGGCGCGGGCCGCGGATGCGGGCAAGCATCTGCTGGTGGAGAAGCCCCTGGCGGTGACGCTGGCGGAGGCGGCCTCGATGGTGGAGCGCGCCCGTGCCGCCGGGGTGCGGCTGGTGATGGGCCACAGCCATGGCCAGGACGGTCCGGTGCGGGCCGCGCGCCGCATGGTCGCCGCCGGGGAACTCGGCGCGCCGCGCCTGATTACTGCGTTGAACTACACGGATTTCCTGTATCGCCCGCGACGGCCGGAGGAGCTGGATACGGCCCAAGGCGGCGGCGTTGTGTTCAGCCAGGGCGCGCATCAGGTGGATGTGGTGCGGCTGCTTGGCGGTGGCCTGGTCCGCTCCGTCCGCGCCGCGACCGGCACCTGGGACACGGCGCGGCCGACGGAGGGCGCCTACACCGCCTTCCTCACCTTCGAGAATGGCTGCGTCGCCAGCCTGACCTATTCCGGCTATGGCCGCTTCGACAGCGACGTGTTCATGGACTGGGTGGGCGAAATGGGGCAGCCCAAGGACCCCGCCCGCCACGGCACCGCCCGCGCCGCGCTGGCCGGCCTGCCCGATGCGGCGGCGGAGGCCGCGCTGAAGGCCACCCGCAGCTATGGCGCGCCCGGCCAGCCCCCGGGCCTGCCGCCGGCCGATCCGCCGCGCTTCCACAACCAGTTCGGCCTGGTGATCGCCAGCTGCGAGCGGGCCGATCTGCGGCTGACGGCGCAGGGCGTGGAGATCCATGGCGACACCACCCGCCTGCTCCGCAGGACCCCCCTGCCCGCGGTGCCGCGCGGAGAGGTGCTGGACGAGCTTTGTGCTGCCGTGCTGGATGGCACCCCGCCGCTGCATGACGGCGCCTGGGGCATGGCCACGCTGGAGGTCTGCCTCGCCATCCTGCAATCCGCCCACGAGGGCCGAGAGGTCGCGCTGCACCATCAGGTGGCGCCGAAGGACGACTGAGACGATGCCCACCCTGCGAATCGAGCCCCGCCAGGACACCGCCACCGGCCTGTTCTACCTGGAGGTTTTCCTCCCGGCCGAGGCCCCCTCCCCCTTCGTCAGCACCGCGCCGCGCTACGCCAGCGCCGCGGCGGCGGAGCAGGATCTGATCGCGACCCTGACGGCAGCGGCGAACCGACCCCGCGCATGAACGACCGCGAATCGGCGCTGCCTTTCGAGGAGAGCCTCGGCTACCTGGTGCGGGATCTGAACCGCCGCATCCAGCGCAACCTGCAGGCCCGCATCCAGCCCAGCGGTGCCACGCTCGGCGCCTGGTACTTTCTGCGCGTGCTGTGGGAGGAAGAAAGCCTGACCCAGCGTGAACTGGCCCAGCGCATCGGCATGCAGGAACCCACCGCCGTCATCGCCCTGCGCGGGATGGAGGAAGCCGGCTGGATCATCCGCGATCGAAGCGAGGAAGACCGCCGCAAGGTACATATCCGCCTGACCGATGCCGGCCGCGCCCTGCGTGGCAGGCTGCTGCCGGAGGCCAAGGCGGTGATCGGCCAGGCGCTTGGCGGCATGAGCGAGGCGGAGGTGGAAACACTGCTCGGCCTGCTGCGCCGCGCCCGCGCCAATCTGGCGGAACCGCCTATACCGCCAGGCGCGCCGCGGCGGCGGCGACGCACAGGCTGAACACCTCCAGCGAGTCGAAGGCCAGGTCGGCGCCGCCCGGCGGCAGGAAGATGGGCAGGCCGCCAGACTGCTCCACGGCGCCGGGAATCATCAGGTTATCGGGCAGGCCGAAGCCGCCCACGGTCAGTCCGGGCATCGGGTCCGGCGCCAGGGCGGCCTGGGACGCGCTGCGGGTGGCGAAGGGCGTGGCGCTATTCGAATAGGCGAAGATCGGGCGGCCACGGCCGAGGAACCAGCCCAGCTCCACCAGCGTACCCGCATCGGCGGAGGCGCCGCGGAACGGGGTCAGGTTGGCGATGACAAGGTCGGCGCGCTCCATCATCGCCAGATCCTTGGCAAAGATCAGGCGCCAGGCCTCGGCTTCCGGCATGCTGGCCAGGGAAGCGACATCCTCGTTCAGCGGCGGCAGGGCGGTGATGCCATGACGGGCGCAGATGGCCGATTTACGGGCTGCCTGCGCCGGGGCATCGGGCAGGAAGACGTCTGGGCCGGCAAGATAGGCAAAGGGCATGGCCACAAGCTGACCACGCGGCACGCAGCCTGTGCAAGCCGCGGGCAGTCGACGGTGCGGGCTCAGGGCTCGGGCGGAAAACGCCTCTGGTCCGGCACCGCGCGCATCTGGCAGGGTCGCCGCATGAGGATATCGATTTGAAGCCCGCCCCCTTCGCCTGGCATGCGCCCGAAGATCTGGCCGCGGCGCTGGCGCTGAAGGCTGTGCATGGTGGCGATGCGCGCTTCCTTGCCGGCGGGCAATCGCTGGTGCCAGCGATGAATTTCCGGGTGGCGCAGCCGGCGGTTCTGGTGGACCTGAACCGTGTCTCGGCGCTGAATTCGCTGGGATTCGACACGGAGGGCACGCTGCGGATCGGCGCCATGTGCCGCTACCGGCCGATCGAGCGTGATGCGGAGGTAGCCCGCCGCCTGCCTTTGCTGGCGGAGGCGCTGGCGGAGGTGGCACATCCGCAGATCCGCACCCGCGGCACACTGGCCGGCAATCTGTGTCACGCTGATCCGGCAAGCGAGATGCCGGCGGTGATGCTGGTGCTGGAGGCGCGTTTCCTGCTGCGACGGCAGGACGGACAAAGGCTGGTCGCGGCGCGCGACTTCTTCGTCGGCCCGCTGGCGACCGAGCTGGCGGAGGACGAGTTGCTGGCGGAGATCCAAGTACCGCCCCTCGCACCGGGCAGTGGCACGGCCTTTCTGGAAGTGGCGCGGCGACGCGGCGACTACGCGATGATGGGCGTGGCTGCGGTGCTGCGGCGCGGGCCGGATGGGCGCTGCGTGGCGGCACGGCTGGCGCTGTGCAGCGCGGGGCCGACGCCCATGTTGGCCGAGCAGGCTGCGGCCAGCCTGCTCGGCACGCCTCTGGCACCGGCGGATTTCGCGGCGGCCGCCGCGCTGGCGGCGGGCGAGATCGACCCGGTGGGCAGCGTGCAGGCCTCACCCGCCTATCAGCGGCACCTGGCGGCCGTGCTGGTGCCGCGCGTCCTGACTTTGGCAGCGGAGCGCGCGGCATGAAGGTCACCATCCGGGTGAATGGCATCGACCACACGCACGAGGTGGAGCCGCGGCTGCTGCTGAGCGATTTCCTGCGCCACGAATGCGGCCTGACCGGCACCCATGTAGGCTGCGAGCACGGCGTCTGCGGCGCCTGCACCATCCTGTGGGACGGCGAACCGGCACGTTCCTGCCTGGCCTTTGCCGTGCAGGCGCAGGGGCATGAGATCCGCACGGTGGAGGGCCTCGCCCCCGGCCCCGGCCAGCTGAACCCGCTGCAACAGGCCTTCCAGGATTCTCATGGCCTGCAATGCGGCTACTGCACGCCCGGCATTCTGATGACCATGACGGCCTTCCTGGAGGACAATCCGAAGCCGGACGAGGCCGAGGTAAGGGAGGCGCTGTCCGGCAACCTCTGCCGCTGCACGGGCTACCAGCACATCGTCGATGCTGTGCTTCGGGCAAGCCGGGCATGAACAGCTTCGGCCGCCCGCTGACCCGCAACGAGGACCCGCGGCTGCTGCGCGGCGAGGCGCTGTTCGTCGATGACGTGGAGCTGCCCGGGCTGCTCCATGTGGCGTTCTTCCGCAGCCCGCATGCGCATGCGCATCTGCTGTCGCTGGATGTCTCCGCGGCACGCGCGCGCGCGGGCGTGGTGGCCGTGGTGACGGCGGCCGATCTCGGCGACTACTGGCAGCCCGGCCCGCTTTTGGTGCCGCCGCCGCCGGTGCCGGGAATGGTGTTCAACCAGCGCTGCCAGGTACCGCTGGTGCGCGATACCGCGCGACATGTCGGCGAGCCCGTCGCGATGGTGGTGGCCGAAAGCCGCTACATCGCCGAGGACGCCGTCAGCGACATCGTGGCCGACTGGGAAACGCTGCCGGCGGTGGGCGACCTTGAAGCCGCGCTCGCGCCCGGCTCGGCCTTCGTGCACGCCGATCTCAACACCAATGTGGCGGCGGAGGTACATCAGGCGCGCGGCGACTACGCGGCGGCGGCGCGCGCCGCGCATCTCATCCTGAAGCGCCGCTTCACCTACGACCGTGGCGCCTCCATCCCGATGGAGACGCGTGGCGTGGTCGCGCAATGGGACCCGCGGGCGGATCGGCTGACCGTGTGGGACACGACGCAGGCGCCGGTCGTCATCCGCAACGGGCTCGCGGCCATGCTGGGCCTGAGCGAGCGGCAGGTGCGCGTGGTTGCGCCGAATATCGGCGGTGGCTTCGGCCCGAAGATGATGATGTTCTACCCGGAGGAAGTGCTCGTCCCCTGGGCCGCCATGCGGCTCGGCCGGCCGGTGAAGTGGATCGAGGACCGGCTCGAGCATTTCTTCGCCACGACGCATGAGCGCAGCCAGATCCACGACGCGGAGATCGCCGTGGATGCACAGGGAAAGATCCTCGGCATAAAGGACGAATTCCTGCACGATACTGGCGCCTATGACCCCTATGGCTTGACCGTGCCGCTGAACAGCCAATGCACGCTGCTCGGCTGCTATGTGGTGCCGGCCTATGACAGCCGCTTCACCGCCGTCTTCACCAACCGCACGCTCGTCACGCCCTATCGCGGCGCCGGCCGGCAGCACGGCGTCTTCGTGATGGAGCGGTTGCTGGACCTCGCGGCGCGGGCGCTGGGGCTGGACCGCGCGGAAATCCGCCGCCGCAATTTCATCCCCACCAATGCCTTCCCCTTCGATCAGGGCGTGATCTACCAGGATTTCTCGCGCCTCAGCTACGACAGCGGCGACTACGAGCCGATCCTCGACAAGGCGCTCGCCGCCATCGGCTACGACGATTTTGTCGCCCGCGTGCAGCCGGCGGCGCGCGCGGCCGGGCGCAGCCTGGGGATCGGGCTGGTCTGCTATGTCGAAGGCACAGGCATCGGGCCGTATGAAGGCGCGAAGGTGCAGGTGCAGAGCTCCGGCAAGGTCAGCCTGGCCACCGGCATCGGCAGCCAGGGCCAGGGCCACGCCACGGCCTTCGCGCAAGTAGTGGCCGAACAGCTCGGCGTCGATGTTCGCGACGTGGAGGTGACAACCGGCGACACCGACCAGTTCTATTGGGGCGTCGGCACCTTCGCAAGCCGGGGCGCGGTGGTGGCGGGCAGCGCGGCGCATGCGGCGGCGAAGGTCGTGCGCCAGAAAGTGCTGCGCACGGCGGCGGCGCATTTCGAATGCGCGGAGGAGGATCTGGTCCTCGCAGATGGGAAGGTCCATGTCGCCGGCGTGCCCGACCATGCGATCACGCTCGGCAGGCTGGCAGGCTTGGCCAATCCCATGCGCGGCGCCGTCACGCCCGGCACCGAGCCGGGCTTGGAAGCCACCAGCTATTTCGGCCCGGCCAGCGGTGCCACGGCGAGCGGCGTGCATGCGATGATCGTGGAATTCGACGCCGGCACGATGCGCCCGACCATCCTCGACTATGTCGTGGTGCATGATTGCGGCACCGTGATCAACCCGCTGATTCTCGCGGGGCAGATCCATGGCGGCGTGGCGCAGGGCATCGGCAATGCCTTCTTCGAACAGCTCGCCTGGGATGAGAACGGCCAGCTGCTGAATGCCAGCCTGGCCGACTACCTGATCCCCACCGCGCTCGACGTGCCGCGCATGCGGCTGGAGCACACGGTCACACCTTCCCCGCTCAATCCGCTCGGCGTGAAGGGCGCGGGCGAGGCGGGCGCCATACCTGTCGGCGCGCTGTTTGCGCAGGCGATCGAGGATGCGCTGGAATTGCCGGCGCAGGGGATCGAGATTCTCGAAATGCCGCTGAGCCCCTCGCGGCTCTGGGAGATCACGCAGCGTGGCTGAAGCCGTTATCGCTGCCCGCGACCTGTCGCTGGTTTTCCAGACGCGCGACGGGCCGGTGCAGGCGCTGTCCAACGTCAACCTGGACATCGCGCCGGGCGAGTTCGTCTCACTGATCGGCCCCTCCGGCTGTGGCAAGACCACACTTCTCCGAGTTATCGCAGATCTGGAAAGCGCCACCGGCGGCAGCATCGCCGTGAATGGCCGCAATCCGGCGCAGGCGCGGCTGGCACGGGACTATGGCTATGTCTTTCAGGCGCCGGCGCTCTATCCCTGGCGCACCATCCTCGGCAACGTCATGCTGCCGCTGGAGATCATGGGCATCCCGCGGGACGAACGCGCGGTGCGGGCCAAGGCGCAGCTCGCGCTGGTCAACCTCTCAGGCTTCGAGCGCAAGTTTCCCTGGCAGCTTTCGGGCGGCATGCAGCAACGCGCCTCCATAGCCCGCGCGCTGGCCTTCGAACCCAAGCTGCTGCTGATGGACGAGCCTTTCGGCGCGCTGGATGAGATCGTCCGCGACCATCTGAACGAACAGCTTTTGAAACTCTGGGCGACCACCGGCAAGACGGTGGTCTTTGTCACCCATTCAATCCCCGAGGCGGTGTTCCTCTCCACCCGGATCGTGGTGATGTCGCCGCGCCCAGGACGCATCACGGATATCGTGGACTGTGACCTGGGCCCGGATCGCCCGCTGGAGCTTCGCGAAACGCCTGAATTCCTGCGCATCGCCCAGCGGGTGCGCGAAGGCCTGCGCGCGGGCCATTCCTACGATGCATAGAAGCATCCTGCCCGTGCTGACCATCTGCGCCAGCCTGGTGCTGCTGTGGTACGGCGGCGCCATCTGGATGAACTGGCAGGTGGTGGCCGATACGCAGGCACGCGCGGGTGCGACGCCCGGACTGATGGATATGGTGCGGCTGACGCTGAACCACGCGCGCCCGCTGCTGCCCGCGCCGCACCAGATCCTGGACGAGCTGTGGCGCAGTACCGCCACGCTGCCCGTCACCTCCCGCCGCAGCCTGGTGCATCACGCCTGGGTTACGCTCTCGGCCGCGCTGGTGGGCTTCGGCATCGGCACGAGCGTCGGCGTGCTGCTGGCTGTCGCCGTGGTGCATATCCGCGCGCTGGAGCGCAGCCTCATGCCGTGGATCGTCGCCTCCCAGGCCGTGCCGGTGCTGGCACTCGCGCCGATCGTCATCGTGGCGCTTGGGGCCATGGGGCTGGAGGGGCTGCTGCCAAAGGCGATCATCGCCGCCTATCTCTGCTTCTTCCCCATCGCCATCGGCATGGTGAAGGGGTTGCGCGCACCGGATGCCATGGCGCGGGACCTGATGCGAACCTGGTCCGCATCGCAGTCACAGGTGTTCTGGAAACTGCGGCTGCCGGCCTCCCTGCCCTACCTGTTCGCCGGGCTGAAGGTGGCGATGGCGGCGGCGATCGTGGGCGCCATCGTCGCGGAACTGCCAGCCGGCGCGCAGGCCGGTTTGGGCGCGCGGCTGCTCGCCGGGTCGTATTTCGGGCAGACCATCCAGATCTGGGCGGCGCTGGTGGCGGCCGCGATCCTCTCGGCCACGCTGGTCGGCGCGCTGGGCGCGGCGGAACGGCTGGTCGCGCGCCGCATGGGGGTGCGGGCGTGACGGCGCTACTGGCCCTGGCCGCGACCGCCAGTTTCACCATGTCAATCGCAGCCGTGCATGTGGGGGCGGCGGGCGCTTTGCTTTGGGTCGGTGTCGTGGTTGCGGCGGGGCTTGCGGCGGGGTTGGTGCAGCGCCTTGGCGATGTGCCGGAGGGGGGCCTGCCTGCGCTCAGCGCTCCAATTGTTTTCGGTGCGACACTGCTGGCGCTGTGGGAAGTTCTGGTGGTGGGCCTCGCCGTGCCGATGGTGCTGCTGCCGGCGCCATCCGCCATCGCGCTACGCATGGTCTCCGCCGCGCCGCTGCTCTGGCAGGATTTCGTGCAGACTTTCCTCAAGGCCGTGCTGGCTGGCTACGCCATCGGTTGCGGCGCCGGCTTCGCCCTGGCGCTGGTGGCAGACCGTGTGCCGTTCCTGCGGCGCGGGCTGCTGCCGCTCGGCAATCTGGTAGCGGCGCTGCCGGTGATAGGTATCGCGCCGATCATGGTGATGTGGTTTGGCTTCGACTGGCCATCCAAGGCCGCGGTCGTCGTCGCCATGACGTTCTTCCCCATGCTGGTCAACACCGTGGCGGGCCTGGCCGCCGCCGGGGCGCTGGAGCGCGACCTGATGCGCAGCTACGCCGCCAGCCCAGGCCAGACGCTGTGGCTGCTGAAGCTGCCTGCGGCGCTGCCCTTCATCTTCACAGCGCTGAAGGTCAACGCGCCGCTGGCGCTGATTGGCGCGATCGTCGCGGAGTTCTTCGGCAGCCCGACCCACGGCATGGGTTTCCGCATCACGACGGAGGCCGCGAAGCTCGCCCTTGATCTGGTCTGGGCGGAAATCATTGTCGCGGCGGTCGCGGGTTCGGCATTCTACGGGCTGGTCGCGCTGGCCGAGCGCGCCGCCACCTTCTGGCATCCCTCGGTCCGCCCATGAAAAGCAGGAGAGACAATATGCGACGGAGCATTCTGAGCGGGCTGGTGGGAATTGGCCTGCTGGCCGGTGCGGCCGCGGCGCAGGCGCAGGAACGCGTGACGCTGCAGCTGAAATGGGTCACCCAGGCCCAATTCGCCGGCTACTACGTGGCGCAGGCGCGCGGCATGTATCGCGCTGCCAATCTCGATGTGCGGATCAACGCCGGCGGGCCGGACATCGCCCCACCGCAGATCATGGCCGGCGGCCGCGCCGATGTGGTGGTGGAGTGGATGCCGGCGGCGCTCGCCAGTCGGGAACGCGGCGTGCCGCTGGTGAATATCGCGCAGCCCTTCAAGCAATCCGGCCTGATGCTGACCTGCCGCGCGGAGACCGGCATCCGCACGCCCGCGGATCTGCGTGGCCGGACGCTAGGCGTGTGGTTCTCCGGCAACGAATACCCGTTCCTCGCCTGGATGGCGAGGCTGAACCTGCCGACCGATGGCACGCCGGCCGGCGTGCGCGTGTTGCGCCAGGGCTTCAACGTGGACCCGCTGCTGCAACGCCAGGCGGATTGCGTCTCCACCATGACCTACAACGAATATTGGCAAGTCATTGATGGCGGATTCCGGCCCGACCAGCTCACGGTCTTCCGCTATGCCGACCAGGGCGTGGCGACGCTGGAGGATGGCCTGTATGTGCTGGAGAGCCGGTTGACCGACGCCGCCTTCGTCGCCCGCATGGGCCGCTTCGTCCGCGCCTCCATGCAGGGCTGGGACTGGGCGCGGCAGAACCCGGATGCGGCCGCGGCGATCGTGCTGGATAACGACACTTCCGGCGCGCAGACGGAGGCGCATCAGCGGCGGATGATGGGCGAGATCGCCAAGCTGCTGGACACGACAGGTGGCGGCCGCCTGGACCCCGCGGATTACGAACGCACGGTGCAGACCCTACTGTCCTCCGGCGGCGAATCCCCCGTGATCACCCGCGCGCCGAGCGGCGCCTGGACGCATGCGGTGGTGGACGCGGCGCGCTGAAGCGGTTCAGCCGGCGCGGGCGAAGACGCAGACCAATCCGCCGCCCGGCGGCCCCTGATGCTCCGCCCCGCCACTGACGAAGACCTGCCCGTGGCCCGCAACGCTGGCCACGACGGCGCCAAGCGCACCGCGCAGATGCCGCTGCGCATCAAGATCCGTATCACCGAGCATGGTATGTCGCGCGCCGCGGATGGCGCCGGACCTGTCCGGCTCGCCCTTCGCCAGCACGCCAAGCACGCGCGCGCGCTGTGCAGCGGGGACAGTGGGCGCCGCATCCAGCCCGGCGGCGCGGAAGGCGGCCACGACACCATCGAGGTCCAGCAGATCGGACATGGGCGCGACGCCAGCGACCAGGCCCGGAACCCAGCCCTGCGCCTGGCCAAACACTACCACCTCATTCGCCGTCACCTCGACGCCGGAGGAGATGCTGGCACGGTTGGTGTAGCGGCCGAATTCGTGCAGCAATTCTTCCTCCTGCGCCTGCGGGATATCGCCCAGCGCCAGCCCCACGCCGAAGGCCGCGGCGGCGCGCGACAGGGCCATCAGCACCCGCGGATCGCCGCTGCGCGCCTCCGGCCCCGGGGCCTGGGCGCAGGGGGCCTTCACCTGCACCAGCGCCACGTCTTCCGCCCGCGTGATGCCTGCATCCGCCATCGCGTCCCGCACCGCCTGCGCCACCGCCGCGATCTGTGCCTGCCGCCCGATCTCGGCGGGCGGCGTCGGCGTGCTGAAGGCGGTGCCCATCGCCAGGCCGCGCATGCCCGCCGCCGCGCGATCCACGGCGAAGACCAGGTAGTGCGGCGAGAGCGCACCCTCCGTGCCGCCCGACAGCACGCAGGGAATCCGCGCCGTCAGCACGGCCGCATTCTCGCCAGTGGCCTGCGACAGCAGCAGCATCAGCGACTGGGTGAAGTAGCCTCGGGTGAAATCGTTCAGCCCGCCATTGCCCTCGGTCTTGCCGATGACCGCGCGTATCTCCTGCGCACGCACCGCGCCGGATTCGATCAGCGCGTGCAGCGCGGAGATGTCGCCCGGATGGGCCATGGGCAGGCGGTGGATGGCAAGCTGGGGCATGGCGGGACCATACTGCCTGTGGCGCGCCGATTGCACGGGCTGGCGCAAATTCCTGGATGGCTTTCATGCGAATCGGCATCATCGGCACCGGCGTTGCAGGCAGCCTGCTGGCGGAGGGCCTGCACGGCTTCGACGTGACGGCCTTCGAGCGGGTGGCACCCGGCGACCAGGCGGAATCCGGCACCGGCCTGAACATCGGCCCGAACGCGCTGAAGGCGCTGCGCCTGAACATGCCGGCCCGGCACGCGGCCTTGCGCGCGGCATCGCTGCCCTGGAAGCGCTGGTTCATCGGCCTGACGGATGGCACGCGGCTGTTCGACCTCGATCTGCAGGAGGTGGCGGAGGAGCCGGGGGTTCGCATCCGCTGGTCCGAGCTCTACCGACTGCTGCGCGCGCCGGTGGCAGGCTGCACGCGCCATGGCCATGCGCTGGAGGCGCTGGAGGAAGATGCGGCCGGCCGCCTGGTGCCTGTTTTCCGCACCGCCGATGGCCTGCTGCGTGATGGCGGCTTCGATCTGCTGGTCGGCGCCGATGGCCGCTACAGCCGGTTGCGCGCCCTGGCGGCGGAGGAGGCGGAGGGCACGCTGCTCGGCGTCTGCATCTGGCGGCTGCTGATAACGGATGCGGCCGATTGCCCCTATGACGATTACGGCCAGTGGTTCCACGGCAATGCGCGGCTGCTGTCCTTCCGCGTGCCGGGCGGCGCCGTCTACATCGCCGGTACCTTCCCGCTGCCGGGCGATGGGCAGATCCCCGAGGCGATGAAGACCCCAGCGGCGCAGCGCGCCCTGTTCACGCCGCCGCATGCGCCGCCCTGCGACGCCGTGGGCTGGATGCTGGCGAAGATCGAACAGCATATCGCGCAGATCCACTGGGCGCGTTCCGCCACAGTGCCCGTGTTGCGCCATGCGCTGAAGGGGCGGGCGCTGTTCCTCGGCGATGCGGCGCAGGCGATGGTGCCGACGCTAGGTCAGGGCGCGACGCAGGCGGTGGAATGCGGCGTGGTGGCTGCGCGCATCCTGCGCGCGGGGGGTGATGCGGCGGCGGTCGCGGCGGCGCGGGATGCACGCGTGGAATTTGTCCGCGATTTCTCCATGGCGGCCTCCGACACGCTGCTGCCGCCGGTGGATGTGGTGGCCGGTACCCGCAGCAAGATGGGGCCGGACTTCCTGGCTCGGCTGCGGCGGCTTTACACCGAGGTGGATTAGCGCCCGGACCATCTGATTGCCGCAGCGTCCGCACCCCGCGACATATGGCTTCGTCTGCCCCGGGCGAGGCCATATGCAGGTCGCGACGGGCAGCGAAGCATTGACAGGTCGGTCGGCCGCCACTTTCCATCCGGCTGCGCCTGCCGCGCCGGGGACGGAAAGACTGCATGAGCGAAATCCAGACCCTGCTCGACCGTATCGTGCGACAGGATGGCGCAATCGACGCCTTCTGGCAGGTGGATGCCGCCGGCGCCCTGGCCACGGTTCCGCGGGGCGGCGGCCCGCTGGGTGGCCTCGCCATCGGCATCAAGGACAATGTCGATGTCGCCGGGCTGCGCACCACCGCCGGCATCGCCGCCTTTCGCCATGTGGTGGCGAGGCAGGACGCGCCCTGCGTGCGCGGGCTGCGGGATGCGGGGCTGGTCATCCTCGGCAAGCTTGCGATGCATGAGGGGGCGCTGGGGGCGACGACGGATACGCCGGGCTTCGGCCGCTGCATGAACCCGCTGCGCCCGGGCTTTACGCCAGGCGGGTCTTCCGGGGGCTCCGCGGCCGCGGTGGCGGCGGGCTTCGTGGATCTGGCGGTGGGGACGGACACCATGGGCTCCGTCCGCATCCCGGCTGGCTATTGCGGCGTGTTCGGGCTGAAGCCGACGCGCGGCCTGGTCGGGCGCAGTGGCGTGGTGCCGCTGTCACCGGCGCTCGATGCTGTAGGGATTCTGGCCGCCACGCCGCGCCTCGCCGGGCTGGGGCTGCAGGCGATGGTGACGGAGGACTTGGTCGACCCCGCCTGGCGCGCCGCCCCGCCAGGTTGGCAGGCGGTACCGGATGCGCCGCCACGCCTGGCCGGCCTGCGGATCGGCCTGCCTGAGCCTGTTGTGGCGGCCGCGATGGAACCCGGACTGCGCGCCGCCTGGACCGCCGCCGCGGACAGGCTGCGCGCGGCTGGCGCGGCCGTGGAGGCGGTGGCGATGCCCGCATGGGACCCCGGCGCCGCCCGCCGCGCCGGCCTTCTGCTGCTGGAGGCCGAGGCCGCCGCGCTGCATCCGGCGCTGATCGACGACCCGGCCGCCGCCAGCCCCGACTTCCGCGCCGCCCTCGCCTATGGCCGCGATGCCGGCACGGTGCGGCTGGCGCGCGCCCAGTTCCGGCTGCGGGAGGTGGAGGCCGCCGCGCTGCGCGCACTGGACCGCTTCGACCTGCTGCTGATGCCGACCGCGCCACAGCGCGCCTTCGCCCATGGCACCCCGGCGCCGGTGGACCAGGCGGATTTCACGGCGCTGGCCAATTTCGCCGGTCTGCCGGGCATCGCCCTGCCCTGGCCCGCCGAGGATGGCGGCCTGCCGGCTTCGCTTCAGTTCGTCGGCCGCCCCCATGCGGAGGCGCTGCTGGTTGGCGTGGCGGAGACACTCGGCTGAAAGCTCAACAGCGCCGCGCAATGATCCTAGGTTGTCCGCACCGCAGCAGCCGGACTTGTCCTGAATGGATCGCTTCTTCGAGCTCACCGCGCGGGGCACCACGCCGCGCACCGAAATCCTGGCCGGCCTCGCGACCTACCTCACCATGGTCTACATCGTCGTGGTCAATCCCTCGATCCTGGCCGCGGCGGGGATCGACCAGGGTGCGGCCTTCGTCGCCACCTGCCTGGCGGCGGCCATCGGCAGCCTGGCGATGGGGCTGCTGGCGAATTATCCCATCGCGCTGGCGCCCGGCATGGGGCTGAACGCCTATTTCGCTTTCGTCGTGGTGGGCGCCATGGGCATTCCGTGGCAGGTCGCGCTGGGCGCGGTCTTCGTCTCGGGCCTGCTGTTCTTCGTGGTGTCGGTGCTGCCCATCCGCGCCTGGCTGATCAACGGCATCCCGATGTCGCTCAAGCTCGGCATCGGCGCCGGTATCGGCTTCCTGCTGGCGCTGATCGGACTGCAGGGCATGGGCGTGGTCGTGGCCAGCCCGGCGACCATGGTGGGGCTGGGCCGGCTGACCGCACCGGCCACGCTGCTGGCCTGCGCCGGCTTCCTGCTGATCGCGGGCCTTGCGGCGCGGCGGGTGCCCGGGGCGATCGTGCTCGGCATCCTGGCCACCGCCGCCATCGGGCTGCCCTTCGGGCTGACCGAGTTCAAGGGCATCCTGGCCATGCCGCCCTCCCTGGCGCCGACCTTCCTCCAGATGGACATCGCCGGCGCGCTCGGCCTGGGGCTGGTCGTGATCGTCTTCACCTTCTTTCTGCTCGACCTGCTGGACAATACCGGCACGCTGATCGCCACCGCCTACCGCGCCGGGCTGATGAATGCGGATGGCACGGTGCCGCGCCTCGGGCGGGTGCTTGTGGCCGATAGCACCGGGGCGATGATTGGTGCCGCGCTCGGCACCTCCACCACGGTCAGCTACATCGAAAGCGCGGCCGGCATCCAGGCCGGCGGGCGCACCGGGCTGACGGCAGTGACGGTGGCTGGGCTGTTCCTGCTGACGCTGTTCCTGGCGCCGCTCGCCACCTCCATCCCGGCCTTCGCCACCGCGCCGGCGCTGGTCTTCGTCGCCTGCCTGATGGCCAAGGGGCTGCAGGACCTGGCGTGGGAGGACACCACGGAATACCTGCCGGCGATCCTGACGGCGCTGGCCATGCCCTTCACCTTCTCCATCGCCACGGGAATCGGCCTCGGCTTCCTCAGCTATGCGCTGGTGAAGACCATGGCCGGCCGCGCCGGGGAGGTGCATGGCGCGGTCTGGCTGCTGGCCGCGCTGTCCGCATTCAAATTCGCGGTCAGCTAGGGTTCAGCCACCCCGGCCTTTTCCAACTCCGCCCGCAGGCCGCCCGTCAGTAGCAGCCACGCCATCCGGAAATCGCTGCCGAGCGACCAGAAGGGATGGCCGAAGGTCGCCGGGCGGTTGCCCTCGATGAACAAATGGGAAGTCCAGGCCGCGCCATAGCCGACCAGGACCGCCACCAGCACCAGCCAGAGCGGCCCGGCAAGCAAGGCCCACAAAAGTAGCGCCAGCCCCGCCAGGGTGCCGGCCGCATGAATCGCCCGGGTGCGCGGGTCGGCGTGCTGGCGCAGGTAGTGCGGCCAGAACTCGGCGTAGCTTTGCGGGCGCGGCGGGGTCATGGCCAAATCATACCATATCGCAACGCTTGCGCGCCTCACATCTCCTTTGGGCTTCCCCTGCCGCCCTGCCCCGGCCACCCTGCGCGCAATGAACCTCCCCGCCGCCCTGACCCCGCTCCGCCATCCCGCCTTCCGGCTGCTGTGGCTGGCGAATCTCTGCAGCAACACCGGCATGTGGATGCAGAACACTGGCGCGGGCTGGCTGATGACTTCGCTCGCCCCCTCCCCGCTCATGGTCAGCCTGGTGCAGGTGGCGAGCCTGCTGCCGGTGTTCCTGCTGGCACTGCCGGCGGGTGCGCTGGCGGATATCGTGGACCGGCGGCGCTACCTGATCCTGGCCCAGGCCTGGATCGCCGCCTGCGGCGCGCTGCTGGCCGTGCTCGCCTGGACCGGCAATCTGGGCGCCTGGGGGCTGGTCGGGCTGACCTTCTGCATCGGCATCGGCACCGCCATGAACTCGCCCGCCTGGGCGGCAACGACGCCGGAGACGGTGCCGCGGCAGGATTTGACCGGCGCCATCGTGCTGAACGGCATCGGCTTCAACCTCTCCCGTACTGTCGGCCCCGCGATCGGTGGCTTCACCGTGGCGGCGGCGGGGGCGGAGGCGACCTTCGCGCTGAACGCCCTGTCCTTCATCGCCGTCATCATCGCCCTGCTGTTCTGGAAGCGGGAGGCGCCGCGCGCGACCCTGCCGAAGGAGCATTTCCTCTCCGCGATCCGCGCCGGGCTGGGCTACACCCGCGCCAGCCCGGTGCTGCGTGGCGTGATGCTGCGCGGCTTCGTCTTCTTCCTGTTCGCCGCCGCACTGTGGGGCCTGCTCCCGCTGCTGGTACGCCAGCAGCTCAGCCTTGGCCCCGAATGGTTCGGCATCATGCTGGCGGCGATGGGCGTGGGCGCGGTGGGTGCCGGCCTGCTGCTGCCCTCGCTGCGCGGGCGGCTGGACCGCAGCGGCACGGTGACGCTGGCCGCCGTGGTCACCGGCGTGGCGCTGGTGCTGCTCGGCCAGGCGCAGCACTGGGCGGTGGCGCTGCTGGCCATGCTGCTCTACGGCATCGGCTGGCTTGCCGGCGCCTCCACCTTGCAGGCCTGCGCCCAGCTTTCCGTCCCCGGCTGGGTGCGGGCGCGGGCCATCGGCATCTACCAGCTCGTCACCTTCGGCGGGCTGACGCTCGGTGCGGGCTTTGGCGGCTATGGCGGAGAGGCGCTGGGCATCGGCGCGGCGCTTGGCCTGTCCGGCGTGCTGTGCGCGGGTGGTGGATTGCTGGTGCGGCGCTACGCGATCGAGCCACCGGCGGCGGAATCCGCGACACCGGCACCCGACACCCCCGCGCCCAGCGTGCCCGTGCCGGAACCCGCAGCCCCCTCCCTTGCCCGGCTGCTGACGGATGAGAGCGGCCGGGTGCTGGAGGTGGTCCGCTACCAGATCCCCCCCGAGAACCGCACCGCCTTTCTCACCGCGATGGCCGCCTGCCGCCAGGTGCGTCTGCGCAGCGGCGCGCAGGGCTGGCGGCTGTACGAGGATGTCGCCCATCCCGAGCGCTGGGTGGAGCTTTGGCTGATGGAGAGCTGGACCGAACATCTGCGGGAGGAAGGCCGGATGACCGAATGGGATCGCAGCATCCTGGCCCGCGCCGCCGCCCTGCACGCCGGCCCCGGCGGGCCGGAGGCCTCGCGCTACCTGAATGTCATGCCAGGATTGCCGTCCTGAGGGATGAAACGCGCACCCGCCTCGCTACGTTACGATGCGACGCAACAGCAACGGAGACACTTCGATGGCCAAGTCCGTCACGAAAAGCCGCAACGACCTGCAGGACAATGCGAAGGCCACCTCGATCGAGGTGCTCCAGGCCTGCCTCACCGATAGCATCGACCTGTACAACACCACCCGCCAGGCCCATTGGAACGTGAAGGGCCCGAACTTCCACGGCCTGCACACGATGTTCGAGACCTTCTACACCACGCTCGAGACCGACATCGATGAACTGGCGGAGCGCCTGGTGCAGCTCGGCGGCACCGCAGTCGGCGCCAGCCAGGATGTCGCTGCCAAGACGCGCCTCGCGCCCTATCCGGTCGAGATCAAGCTTGGCTCCGAGCACGTCGCGGCGCTGGCCGATCGCTATGCAACGCTGGCCAAGTCCATGCGGGAGGGCATCGATGAAACCGATGAGGCCGGCGATGCCGACACCGCCGATATCCTGACCGGGGTTTCGAAGAACCTCGACAAGGCGCTGTGGATGCTGGAAGCCTCCGCCACCGGCGACCGCTGATCACGGCCGCACGACCGGGCGCTTTCAGCGCTTTGGTTGTGCGGGCCGCCTCCGGCCGCTATCGTCCGGCCGGAATCTGAGAACACAGCATGAACGACCTGTTCAAGGCCGGCCGCGCCTCCAAGCCGATTGCCAAGGCCGCCCCGGCTGCCGCGCCCGCGCCGGTCCCGTCCGAGTATTCGGCCAAGGATATCGAGGTCCTGGAGGGGCTGGAGCCGGTGCGCCGGCGGCCCGGCATGTATGTCGGCGGCACCGACGAGAACGCGCTGCACCACCTGGCGGCCGAAATCATCGACAATGCGATGGACGAGGCGGTGGCAGGCCATGCCGACCGCATTGAGGTGACACTGGAGGCCGGCAACTGGCTGACGGTGCGTGACAATGGCCGCGGCATCCCGGTCGACCCGCATCCGCGCTTCCCGAAGCTGTCGGCGCTGGAGGTGATCTTCACCACGCTGCATTCGGGCGGCAAGTTCTCCGGCAAGGCGTATGAGACCTCCGGCGGCCTGCACGGCGTCGGCTCCTCCGTCGTCAACGCGCTGGCGGAGCGGCTGGAGGTGGAGGTGGCGCGCGACCGCACCCTGTTCGCCCACGCCTTCGAGCGCGGCGCCCCGGTGCAGAAGCTGAAGACCGTGGGCCCGGTGCAGAACCGCCGCGGCACCCAGATCCGCTTCAAGCCGGACCCTGAGATCTTTGCGAAACAGGTTTTCCTCCCGGCCCGGCTACACCGGCTATGCCGGTCCAAAGCTTATCTGTTCCGCGGCGTCGAAATCCGCTGGGCCTGTGACCCGTCCCTGGTGGCGGGCACGGAGACGCCGACCCAGGCCGTGCTGCATTTCCCGGGCGGCCTGTCCGATTTCCTCGCCACCTCCATCGAGGGGCGCAGCCCGGTGGTCTCCAACCCTTGGGCCGGCGATGCCAGCTTCCCGGAAGGCGCCGGCCGGGTGGAATGGGCGGTGACTTGGCTGGAACAGGGCGACGGCTTCCTCTCCACCTACGCCAACACCATACCCACCCCGCAGGGCGGCACACATGAGGCCGGGCTGCGCGCGGCGCTGGTGAAGGGGCTGCGCGCCTATGGCGAGCTGAAGAAGGAACGCCGCGCCGCCAGCGTGACAGCGGAGGATCTGCTCGGCGGCCTGGCCGGCATGCTGTCCGTCTTCGTGCGGGAGCCGCAATTCCAGGGCCAGACAAAGGACCGCCTGACCAGCCCGGACGCCGCCCGCCTGGTGGAAGCGGCGTTGCGCGACAATTTCGACCATTGGCTGGCGGGCGATCCGGGCCGCGCCGACAATCTGCTGGGCTGGTGCATCGAACGCGCGGAAGACCGCATCCGCAGGCGCGAGCAGAAGGACACGCCGCGCAAATCCGCCACCCGCAAGCTGCGCCTGCCCGGCAAGCTGGCGGACTGTTCACGCGAAGGCGTGGACGGGACCGAGCTGTTCCTGGTGGAGGGCGATTCGGCCGGAGGTTCCGCCAAGCAGGCGCGGGACCGGGAGACCCAGGCGGTGCTGCCATTGCGTGGCAAGATCCTGAACGTCGCCAGCGCCAGCGCCGATAAGCTGCGGCAGAACCAGGAATTGCGCGACTTGATCGAGGCGCTCGGCTGCGGCGCCGGCGACCGCTTCGACCTGGGCCGCCTGCGCTACGGCCGCATCGTCATCATGACGGATGCGGATGTGGACGGCGCGCATATCGCAGCCCTACTGATGACCTTCTTCTACCGCGAATTGCCGGAGCTGGTGCGCCAGGGCCGGCTGTTCCTGGCACAGCCGCCGCTGTTCCGCCTGCAGGCGCAGGGCAAGACGATCTATGCCCGCGACGATGCGGACCGCGAGCGGCTGCTTAAAAAAGAGTTCAAGCCGAACCAGAAAGTCGATGTCAGCCGCTTCAAGGGGCTCGGCGAGATGCCCCCGGCGTCCCTGAAGGAGACGACGATGGACCCGAAGCGGCGCACGCTGCTCCGAGTCGTGCTGGCCGCTGATGACCGAAAATTCACGGAAGACCGTATCGAGGAGCTGATGGGACGTCGGCCGGAGCTGCGTTTCCGCTTCATCCAGGAGAATGCGGCGAAGCTGGACCGGGAGGCGGTGGACGCCTGAACAGCGCCCGGCTGATCCTCAGCCGCGCGCCGCCTGCTGGTTTTCAGCCACGCGCCGCCTGCTGGTTTTCAGCCACGCGCCGCCTGCGCGATACCCACCACGAAAGGCCGCAGATCAACGGGCCGTACCTGACGGACGGGCGTGGTGACCTGCACCTTCAGGAAGCGCCCACCCGCCTCACCGAGGCACAGCAAGGTGCGCACTTCCGCCCGGCCGTAGGTGCCGCCGAGCTCGGCGCATTGCATGGGCGCCTGGCCCGGCACGGGCAGCTCGGAACGAACGCCGCCCGTGATCTCCTGGCTGGTACGACGGTCCGCCATCGCCAGCACATCCTGCACCGCCACCGCGAATTCTCGCTGGATGGCGACGGATGCTATGTCCGACGGCACCCGGCTTTCGCCTCGGTCGTATATACTGACGGTGGAAACCGCACTGCGGGCGGGGCCGGCGTAATCCACCGCGACCCCGTAACCCGGCCGTTCGCGCTCATGCCATATGGTCTCGCCACGGGTGAAACTCGCGACGCTCTGCGGCAGCAGGCTGGCCGCCTGCTCCAGGCTCGGCCGGTCACCCGGCCGGGTGCCGGTCCTGGCCGACGCGCCATCCGGCCCCTCGGCACAGCCTGCCGCCAAACCGGCCAGCAGGGCACCCAGGATGGGGAAGGCGCGCCGCCTCATCCGCGACTCCGCCGCGACACGTGGCGGGTCAAATCCACCATCAAGGTCGCGACCACAGCAATGACAGCCACATGGAGCATCGTCGCCAGCACCCAGAGACCGACCGGGAAGACGCCGGGTAGCGCCATCCAGCCTAGCGGCAGGAAGAGGTAGCCATAGGCCTGCGGCACATTCTCGGCAACCTGAGAGGTCCCCTCGACGATCATGTTGAGGGCAACATACAGGATCACCAGCAGACCGACCCAGGCGATCCAGCGATGCTTGTCCAGTACACGGGCAATCAGCGTCGCCGCGACACCCATCAGCACGACCGAGAAGGCCAGGCCGATGATCATGATGTAGGGATGGTCCTTGGCCGCGCCGGCCACCGCCAGCACGTTGTCCAGGCTCATCGAGACGTCGGCGACCAGGATCTGGATGATCGCCTGCTTCATCGTCTTGCGCGGCGGGCCGACAGTGCCGTCGGCCTGCAGCTCATCGGCACCCTCCGCCTCATGCGCGCCGCCATGGCGCAGCTCGCGGTACATCTTCCAGCAGACCCAAAGCAGCAGGACGCCGCCGGCCAGTACGATACCGACAATGGAAAGCAACTGCACCGTGATGGAAGCAAAGGCGATGCGCATAACCGTCGCCGCGATGATTCCCCAGAAGATCGCCTTGCGGCGCTGGTCCGCGGGAAGTCCCGCCGCCGCCATTCCAACGACAATAGCGTTATCGCCCGCGAGGACGATGTCGATGAATAGAACCTGACCAAGAGCGACGAGCTCTGGTCCATATGAAGAAAAATCCATGTCTAGGTGCGTCCATCCCGCGTGCGGCGGGGCTAATGCCATGCCGATTGGGAGACTTGTCAACTGCCTGCTTGGCGCGTCATGAAACACGCCAACAAACACGCACGGAACTTGGCCGATGGTCCCCCGCTACAGCCGGCCCGAGATGGTTGCCATCTGGTCGCCGGAGACCCGCTTCCGCATCTGGTTCGAGATTGAGGCGCTGGCCGCGGAGGCGATGGCCGAGCTTGGCACCATCCCCGCCGAGGCCGCGAAGGCGATCCGCCGCGGCGGCACGGCGAAGGTCGCCGACATCACCGCCGCCGACCTGGAGCGGATCGACGCCATCGAGCGGGAGACGCGGCACGACGTCATCGCCTTCCTCACCTGGCTCGGGGAGGGCATTGGGCCTGAGGCGCGCTTCGTGCACCAGGGCATGACCAGCAGCGATGTGCTGGATACCTGCCTCGCCGTGCAGATGACGCGTGCCGCGGATCTCCTGATTGCCGATGTGGATGCGCTGCTGGAGGCGTTGACGGCGCGGGCAGAGGAATTCCGCCACACGCCGACCATCGGCCGCAGCCACGGCATCCATGCGGAGCCCACCACCTTCGGGCTGAAGCTGCTCGGCCACCTGGCGGAATTCCAGCGCCACCGCGCCCGGCTTGTCACCGCTCGGGCGGAGGTCGCGACCTGCGCCATCAGCGGCCCGGTCGGCACCTTCGCCAGCGTCGATCCCCGCGTCGAGGCGCATGTGGCGGCGAAGCTGGGCCTGGCGGTGGAACCGGTCTCGACGCAGGTGATCCCGCGCGACCGCCATGCCGCCTTCTTCTGCACCCTGGCCGTAGTGGCCAGCGGCGTGGAACGCCTGGCGACCGAGGTGCGGCACCTTCAGCGGAGTGAAGTGCGGGAGGCGGAGGAGTTCTTCCACGCCGGCCAGAAGGGCAGCAGCGCCATGCCGCACAAGCGCAACCCGGTGCTGAGCGAGAACCTGACCGGCCTCGCGCGCCTGGTGCGCGGCTACGCCATGCCGGCGCTGGAGAATGTGACGCTCTGGCATGAACGCGACATCAGCCACAGCAGCGTGGAGCGGGTGATCGGCCCGGACGCCACCATCACGCTGGATTTCGCGCTGATGCGCCTGACCGGCATGATGGCGAAGCTGACGGTGTATCCGGAGCGGATGGCGGAGAACCTGGCGAGCCTCGGCGGCGTGGTGCACAGCCAGAAGGTGCTGCTGGCGCTGACCCAGGCCGGGCTGAGCCGGGAGGCCGCCTATTCCGCGGTACAGCGCGCCGCCATGGCCACCTGGAAGACGCTGGGCAAGCCGGACGCAAAGGATTTCCGTGCCAACCTGCTGGCGGACCCGGAGGTTGCGGGCTGCATGGATGCGCCGGCGCTGGAGGCCGCGATGGACCCGCAGCGGGACTTCGTCCACGTCGACACGACCTTCGCGCGCGTGCTGGGGTAGGCGGCACGGTCACGCCCCTGTCATCGCGCCGACAGCACTTTGCCCAGGTGCCGCCACAAGCCCTGCCTAGATAGACGGGACGAAAGGGAGGTTGCACATGTTTTTCCGCGCCTTGCTCGTCCCGCTGGCCGTTGGCGCAGCCTTCCTGCTGACGTCCGCGACTTTGCCCGCGGTGGCGGAGACTGTGACACTGGCGAAGTCGGAGGCCCTGGTTCTTGTCGATGGCCGTCATCGGGGTCGCGGCTACGACCGTCGCCACTGGCGTGGACCGCCGCCCCGCCACTACGCACCGCGGCCGCGCCACTACCGGCCGCCGCCGGTCTACTACGCGCCGCCACCGGTCTATTACGCGCCGCCGCCGCGCTACTACCGGCCGCCGCCGCCGCGCTACTACCCGCCACCGCCCCGCTACTACAGCGCACCGCCGCCCGGCGTGGGACTGTATTTCCGCTTCTGACGGGTCCGCCTTACCATTGTGCACGGTGATCATCCTGCGGCGGCCGGGACACGCCTGGCCACTGCTTCTCGCAGCCAACCGCGACGAGCGACTCGATCGCCCTTGGCTGCCTCCAGCACCCCATTGGCCTGACCAGCCCGACATCATCGGGGGGCTGGATACCCTGGCTGGCGGCACGTGGCTCGCCTTCGGCCGTCGCGTGGTCGCTGCCATTCTCAACCGCCCGGGCAGCCTGGGGCCGGCTGTAGGAAAGGCCTCGCGCGGTGCCCTGCCGATCCGCGCCGCAGCGGCCCGAACCGCATCCGAGGCCGCGCTGGCGCTGGCCGCATCTGATGCGGGGGCATGGCGGCCGTTCAACCTGATCATCGCTGATGCCGGCTCGGCCTATTTCCTGCGCGGAACCGGCGCCGGACGGCCGGAACTGGCCGAACTCGCGCCCGGCCTGACCATGGTGACGGCGCATGAACCGAATGACATGACCAGTCCACGCATCCGCCGCCATCTGCCTCGCTTCCGCGCCAACCCGCCGCCCGATCCGGGCCGTCGGGACTGGTCAGTGTGGGAAGCCCTCCTCGCGGATGCGGAGCATGGGCAGGCCGGTATTGCGGAGGCTCTCCGGATCCCGCCGCTACAGGGTTTCGGCACGGTCAGCGCCAGCATGATCGCGCTCGGTACCGCCGGGGAGCGGCAATGGCGCTTCTGCCCCGCGGCCCCGGGCACCGCGCCCTTCCGCGACCTCGACCTGTCCGCCTGACGCAGGCGCAATGCGGACCTTCCGCCCTGGCGTGGCGGTCCCTCGCCCGCCCTGCTATAGCACCGCCAGATACCGGGCCGCCGCGGCCTGTCGTCCCGCGCGCCCGCTCCCCGGGTGTGCGGCAGTCGGGGAGTTCAGCACCATGGCGCGCCGCCGTCAGCTCTACGAGGGCAAGGCCAAGATCCTGTTCGAGGGCCCGGAACCGGGCACCCTGGTGCAGTATTTCAAGGACGACGCCACCGCCTTCAACGCGCAGAAGAAGGGCACGATCACCGGCAAGGGCGTGCTCAACAACCGCATCAGCGAATACCTGATGA
>LNFM01003810.1_pt1 | contig 55936 bp, 49 predicted proteins | sample 596031 | NCBI WGS metagenome assembly LNFM01 (sample SAMN04254537, study PRJNA301005) | activated carbon metagenome | isolation source: dual media filters at the Ann Arbor, Michigan drinking water treatment plant | place: USA: Ann Arbor
TCGACACGCCCGAGGGTGGCATCTGCGGTGGCGCCTGCGAGGACGCGACCGAGTGCCCCGCGGCGCCGGACACCGGTGACGCCGTGGTGACCTGTGCGGATCTCGGGGCCGGCAACGTGTGCCACCTGAGCTGCGCGATGGGCGAGACGTGCCCCGACGGCACCGAGTGCTTCAACGACCAGTACTGCCACTTCCCGGCCGCGTAGGCCCTGGACGCGGATCGATCAAGAGACCGTCGCGGTGCCCCCGGCTCGCGGCGGTCTCTTCGTCTTCCGCGCCCTCACAGCGTGAGCCCGAGCTCCGCGATCGTCCTCACCACGGCCGCATCCTCGCGCAACACCGCGATCGGATCCTCGCCCAAGTCCCGCGGCGTGATGCCTGCCGCGATGCGCTCGACGACGTCGCGCTGCTCGTCGCTCAGGTCGATTCGCTTGCCGGTGCGGGTCCAGAGCTCGCGCGGGCGCCAGAAGTAGTTGTGGGTGCCGACGGGCGTGCAGTAGTCCTTCGGGACGCACGGATTGTCGCGCTTGCGCAGGATGAGCTGGTAGTCGCGGTGCACGAGCTCGAGGGCGTACCAGTTGGCCCGCACGAAGGCGTCGATCGCGAGCTGCGGGCGCAGCTCGTCGGGGAGCGGGCCCGCGCCGCGACGGCCGGTCCATGCGTAGTCGTCGAACACCATGAGGCCGCCGACGTGCAGCAGATCCCAGGCGAGCGCCGCGTCGAGGTAGACGTCATCCGCGGTGTGGGATCCGTCGATGTAGATGATGTGGAACGTGGGGCCGGACAGCGTCCGCAGCTGCGTCGCCGACGGCCCGGCGAGCTTCGTGACCCGGTCGCCGAGGCCGGCCACGGCGAGGTTCTCGTCGAACGTGTCGGCGTAGTCGCCATCGAACAGGTCGATCGCGATGGCCGTCGACGAGGGATGCGTCAGGACGTTCTCGAACATCCAGAGCAGCGAGCGTCCCTCGAACACGCCGACCTCGAGGTAGCGCAGGTCGGGGCGGCCGGCGAGCTCCGCGAACGTCGCCGTCCACAGCCGCAGGTGCTGCAGGTGCCAGCCCGAGGTGAAGCGATAGCGCCCGTCGCCGGTGCCGTCGACGGAGGTCTGCACCTCGGATTGGTAGAACTCGTCCTCGACGGGGGCGACGCGCGTCCGAACGCCGTCGCCCCCCGAGAGCGCCGCGAAGACGAGCAGCAGGCTGCGAGCGCGCGACACGGCGCTCGAAGCCTATCATGTCCCGCGACTGCGCCGCGGGTTCACCCCGGGCACAGGCACCCGCACTCCGGCGGATCCCACGTCACCGGATCGCCCGCGATCATCACGCACGGCTCGAAGCCCATCGCCGACTCCTCGCACTCGAAGGACGAGTCGAAGGCCACCAGCTCGATCGCACCGATCTCGAGGCCGAGCTCGGCGAAGTACACCCGGGTCTCGCCGTCGGGGCAGGTCGAGAACTCGGCGCCCGTGCAGGTGTCTGCCTGGGCAGTGAGGACGCACTCGCCCTCGAAGCCGGTCTCGACCGGCTCGCACCCGTTGCCCGAGGCGACGACGACGGTGTCGACCCAACCGCACGTCAGGAACTCGTTGTCGATCCCATTGCACTCGTTCGCGTTGTCGGCCTCGTCGCAGCTGTCGAGCTGTCCGGTCGTGCTCTCGCCCTGCGAGGTGGTCTCGCCCTGTGCCGTGGTCTCGCCCGGAGAGGTGCTCTCGCCCTGCGAGGTGGTCTCGCCCTGCGCCGTCGTCTCGCCCGCCGAGACGCCGGAGCTCTCCGATTCGCCCGACGCGGTGGACTCGCTGCCGCCCGTGGTCGTCGTGCCGTCGCTGACCGTCGCGCCGATCTCCTCCGAGTCGGCGACGCACCCGGTTGCCAATGCCAACCCCAACCCAGTTCCCATCCAACGTTGCATGCGCTTCATGACCCCGCAGTCTCCGGCCCCGCGTGCGTCTGTCACGGCGTCGTCGAGGGACGTTCGCACGCCTGGCGCACGCGCGGTGCCAGGGGCGAGCCGGGATGGGCGTCGAGGAACACGCGGGCCTCGCCGCGACCGGCGGCGGGCTTGCCGGCCTCGCACAGCGCGATCGCCCGGTAACCGCGGCGCTCGTTGGCGAGCTGGCCGTCGGGGAACCGGCGCGCGTGGTCGGCCAAGCGCGTCAGCGCGGCGTCGGGATCATCGGCGTCGAGGGCGGTCTTCGCCGCGGTGATGAGCTCGACCTCGGCCGCGAGCGCGGCGGCGAGGGGATCGATCGGCGCCGCGTCGATGGGCTCGTTCGTCGCTGCATCGATCGCGCTCGCGCGCCCGCGTCCATCGATCGGCACCGCGGCCCCGTCGCTGGCGTCGTCCGCGTCCGTGGGCACGGGCGCGAGCTCGGCGGGGATCGGTCGCGCGTCCTCCAGCTCGGCGGGTGCCGGATGCGTCGCATGGCGCGGCGCCGCGACGCGGGCCGTCACGCTCGGCGGTGTCGGACTCGGATCGCGGAGCGCGAGGCCGACGGAGAGGCTCGCGCCGAGGGCCAGCGCGGCGAAGATCCCCTTGGTGCCGGCGCCCGCGAGCGCACTGGTCGCGCCCGCACCCGCGCTCGCCCCCGAGCCCAGGCGCACGGCGAGCAGCGCGGCCACGCGTCGCGACGCCGTTGCGTCGGCCGTCGTCGCCCGTCGGGTCGCGGCGACCAGCGTCGCCTCGTCGTCGACGAGCCCGAGCTCGGTGAGCGCCCGCGACAGCTCGCGTCGCGCGGCCTTGATGCGCGAGTACGCGGTGTCGACGTTGATGCCGAGCAGCTGCGCCACCTCGGGCCCGCGCAGATCCTCGAACACGTGCAGCGTCAGCGCGGTGCGCTTGTCGTCGTCGAGCGTGTCGAGGGCCTGCAGCAGCAGCGCGCTGCGCTGGGCCTGCTCGACGGACGTCGCGAGGTCGCCCGCGTGCGTCGGCGGATCGTCGGTGAGGGCGCGGCGCCGCGTCGCGAGGCGCAGCGCAGATCGACGGTGACGGAACGCGACCCGGCGCACGATGCCGAACAACCACGAGCGCAGCGCGCTGCGGCCCTCGAATGCGGGCAGCCGCCGATGCACCGTGATGAAGACGTCCTGCGCCGCGTCGTCGACGGCGGCGTCCGGGACCCCGAGTCGCAGCAGGCATGCGTACACGAAGCCGAAGTGCTCGCGGTACACCGCCTCGAACGGCGGGATCTCCCCGCTGTTCGCCATCGTCGCCGCCACGCCGTCCACCTGTGCCACCGGTTTGCCCCTTCGTCTCCGGCCCTGGCGGATCCTGTCATGGAAATCGGAGCTCGACGCCGAGGACCACCCGCAGGGCGACGGCGCCGGCCCGGAACAGCTGGCCGGCGCGTTCCAGGCGGAAGCCGGGCCGCACCAGGGTCGGGCCCGCGCCGGCGCCGACGAGCAGGCCCACGCGGGGGATCGGCGCCCACACCAGGTTCGCGTCGACCGGCACGGCCGCGTAGAGCATCTGCGCCTGACGGGGTCGCGTCACGCCGAAGCCGCGACCCCGCATCACGCCGAACTCGAGCCCGGCGCAGATCGGGAACTCGAGCCGCCGCCAGCGCGGCGCGTAGCAGCCCGATGCGCCGAGGGTCCACAGGTCGACCCGGACACCGGCGTCCGGGTGCCCCTGGTCGAAGGTCCGCTGAGGCATGGCCCAGCGCCCGCGGAGCTCGACGCGCGCACTCCGAGTCCGCAGCGCGAGCGCCCCGCCGAAGGTCGCGGTCGCGGCCGGGAGTGCGTGGAGGAATTGTCCGCCGAGCTCGGCCCGCACCGCGCCGTCGATGGGTGGCGGTGGGCTCGCGGATCCCTCGGGGTTCCGAGCGGGCGCGTCGGTGAGGGCGAGCCACAGCGCGAACAGGCTCGTCGAGGGATCCATCGGCATCGCAGTCTCCGACCCTGCCGCGATCTGTCAGGGGAATCGCAGCTCGATGCCCACGATCAGGCGCAGCCCGACCGGGCCCGCGCGGAAGAGCAACGCCTGATCGCGCAGGTGGAAGCCCGGGCGCACCAGGCTCGCGGCCGCCCCGGCGCCGGCGAGCAGGCCCACCCGCGGGATCGGGGACCAGATCAGGTTCGCGTCGATCGGGATCGCCGCGAACAGCGACCGCGCCCTGCCGCCCTCCTGGACCCCGAAGCTGCGGCCCTGCATCGCGCCGAGCTCGACACCGGCGCAGATCGGGAACTCGAGCCGTCGCCAGCGCGGCGCGAAGCAGCCCGAGGCGCCGAGCGTCCACAGATCGATCACGCCGCCGACATCGGCGAGGCCGCCCTGCTCCACGCGCTGCGCCAGGGCGTAGCGGCCCCGCACCTCGACGCGGGAGAGCGGCATCCGCAGCGCGAGCGCACCGCCGAACGTGACGTCGGCGACGCGCGGGAGCAGGCGGAGGAACTGTCCGCCGAGCTCGGCTCGGATGGCGCCGCTCACCCGACGTCGGCGTGGCCGCTCTGCCGTCGTCGGTGCTGCGGGCGGTGCCGATGCGGGCGGTGCCGCGGCGATGGGCGTCACGGGCTCGGACGCGGGCTCTGCGGCCGTCGGCACGGGTGTCGCGGCGTCGGGCGTCGCGGGCGGTGGCACGACCGCGGGCCCGACCGACGCGCGCGAGGGATCCGCCGCGACCGCGATGAGCAGCCCCGCGGCCTCGGCGAGCGCGTCGCACGACGCCGCCCGGATCTCGCGGTCCTCACGGCCGCCTTCACCCTCGAGGGAGAGCTCGAGCACCCAGGTGGCCGCGTCGATCGCTCGCACCGTGCCGCGGGCGACCACCCGCGTGGTGCCCTCGGTGCCCCGGCGCCGCCGCGCGTGCTCGCGGACGCGGTCGGCCCCCGGGCACGCCGCGGGCGCATCCCAGTGCAGCTCGATCGGATCGACCTCGGACACGGGCTCGACCGATCGCGCGTGCACCGGCGCATCCGCGAAGACGAGCGCGGCGACGAGGGGACCGATCGCCCTGAGCGGTCGCAACGCGCGAACGCTAGCACGGCGCGACCGGATCGACGCTGGCCCATCCGCCGCGGCCCGATTCGCGGATTGGACCGCAACCGGCGAGGTGCGGGCGTGGATGCCGGGGCGGTATCCCGACGCGCATGCACACACGCGCTCTCTCGGACAAGGTCGCCATCATCACCGGCGCGAGCTCGGGCATCGGCCTCGCAGCTGCGCACCTCTTTGCCCGCGAAGGCGCCAAGCTCGTCGTCACTGCGCGGCGTCGGCCCGAGCTCGACGCGGCCGTCGCAGAGATCACCGCCGCGGGCGGCGTCGCGGTCGCGTTGGCCGGCGACGTGCGCGACGAGGGCCACGCGCGGGCCCTGGTCGCGCTGGCGGTCGAGCGCTTCGGTCACCTCGACGTCGCGTTCAACAACGCGGGCGGCCTCGGCCCGATCGCGCCGACCACCGAGGTCGAGCTCGACGCGTGGGCCGACGCGCTGGCGGTCAACCTCACCAGCGCCTTCCTCGCGGCGAAGCACCAGGTGCCGGCGATGCGCGCCACGGGCGGCGGCTCGATCATCTTCACCTCGACGTTCGTCGGCCACACGGTTGGGATGCCGCATATGGCCGCCTACGCCGCGGGCAAGGCCGGCCTCGTCGGCCTCACCCAGGCGCTCGCCGCCGAGCTCGGCGCCGAGGGCATCCGCGTGAACGCGCTGCTCCCCGGCGGCACCGACACCCCGATGGGTCGCGAGGTCGCGAACACGCCGGAGGCCCTCGCGTTCGTGCGGGGCCTACACGCGTTGAAGCGGATCGCGACGCCGGAGGAGATCGCCCGCTCGGCGCTCTACCTCGCGTCGGACGCGTCGAGCTTCACGACGGGGATCGCGTTGCTCGCAGACGGCGGCGTGTCGATCAGCAGGACGTAGCGCCCGTGCCACGGCGAGGGGCTCCGTGCGCATTCGAGCCGCAGGACGCAGTGCGCGAATAGCAAGGCGGGCCCTCGCGCGCGACCCCACCGGGCTATCCTCTACACCGCGCATGGACTCCACCCCCGACGCCGAGCAGCAGCGCACGATCGGGGACGGTGGCGACGCGTCGCTCACCGGCCCCGAGCCGCCGCGCGCCCTCGGGCGCTACCTCGTCATCGACGAGATCGGCGCCGGTGGCATGGGCCGCGTGCTCCGGGCCTACGATCCCAAGCTCGGGCGCGAGGTCGCGCTCAAGCAGCTGCTGCTGCACCGGAGCAGCGACACGAGCGATGCCGCTCGGATGCTGCGCGAGGCCAAGGCGATGGCCCAGCTCGCGCACCCCAACGTGGTGTCGGTGTTCGACGTCGACGTCGATCGGGGCGCGGTGTTCATCGCGATGGAGTACGTGCGCGGCGCGACGCTCGAGACGTGGCTGTCAGCGCGTCAGCGCAGCGTCCGCGAGATCCTCGCGATGTTCGTGCAGGCCGGGCGCGGGCTCGCGGCGGCGCACGCCGAGGGGATCGTCCATCGCGACTTCAAGCCGAGCAACGTGGTGGTCGGCGACGATGGGCGCGCGCGGGTGATGGACTTCGGCCTCGCCCGCGCTGCGGTCGACTCGGGTGTGTTCGAGGCGCCCGGCGCGGGGTCCGAGTCCGTCGCGCCCTCGGCCGAGCTCGGGCCCGGCGACCTGGGCACGACGCTCACCGCCCACGGCACGGTGGTCGGCACGCCGCCGTACATGGCGCCCGAGCAGCACCTCGGCGATCCGGTCGATGCCCGCACCGATCAGTACGCGTTCTGTGTCGCGCTGTGGAAGGCGCTCGTCGGGCAGCCGCCGTTCGCCGGCCGCGATCTGAGGAGCATCGCCGCGGCGAAGCTGAAGGGGCCGCCCCCGCCACCCGCGGGCACCCGCCTCCCGCGCCGGCTGCTGCGGATCCTCGACCGGGGCCTCGCGCCGCTGCCGGCCGCCCGGTGGCCCGACATGGAGACGCTGCTCGCGTCGCTCGATCAGGTCGAGACGGCGCGACGCCTGCGTGCGCCCGCGGTCGGGCTCGTGCTCGCCGTTGCGATCGGCGGCGCGATCTGGCGCGGCCGCACCCCCGCGTGCACGTCCAGCGAGGACGAGCTCGCGGCCACGTGGGGGCCGCCCCAGCGCGCCGCGCTCGAGGAGGCGCTGCGCCGCGGCAACGCGTCGTACGCGGAGTCGACGCGCGTGCGCGTGGTCGCGGCGCTCGACGCCTACGCAGAGTCATGGGTGGCGATGCACCGCGAGAGCTGCGAGGCCACGCTGCTGCGACGCGAGCAGTCCGACGAGGCGTACGACCTGCGCAGCGACTGCCTCCGCGCGCGCGCCCACGGGCTCGGCGAGACGATCGCGCTGCTGCAAGAGGGCGATCCGCAGATCACCGCGCGGGCGATCGAGCTGGTCCACGGCCTCGAGTCCGTCGAGGCCTGCGAGGATCTGGCGACGCTCCGTGAGCGCGTGCCGCCGCCGTCGCGCGCCGAGACCCGCGAGGTCGTCGCGCGGCTGCGGGACACCCTGGCCGAGGCGCGCCTGCTCGATCGCGCGAACCGACTCGACGACGCGCTCGCGCTGGCCGACGATGCCCGGCGCGAGGCGATCGCGATCGACTACGCGCCGGTGCAGGCCGAGGCGGAGGTCGTCGCGGCCGGGACGTTGATCGACCTCGGTCGCGACGCCGAGGCCGGACCGCTGCTCGAGCACGCGTTCGACACCGCGCTGGCCCATCGCCACCACCACGCCGCGGCCGCTGCGGCGGTCTCGCTGGCCTGGCTGCTGGTGCGGCGCGACGGCGTCGCGGAGCAGGGCCAGTGGCTCGCCCGCACCGCGCTGGGGCTCGCCCAGGGCGACGGCACCGATCCGAGGCTCGTCGCGCGGGCGATGGTCATCAACGGCCGCGTGTTCGCCGATCGCGAGCGCGAGCTCGAGGCCGAGCCGTACTTCGCGGGGGCCATCGCGGCGCTCGAGGCCGCGGCGGGCCCCGACGATCCGGATCTCGTCGCGCCGCTGCTGCACTACGGGCAGCTACTGCGCGCACTCGATCGACGGCAGGAGGCGGCCGACACCGCCCAGCGGGCGCTCATGATCTCCGAGGGGGCGTACGGGCCGGATCATCCCCAGGTCGCGAGCGTCCTCCTCGATCTCGGGTGGAACGCGCTCGAGGCCGGCGAGCCGGGCGAGGCGCTCGCGCACTTCGATCGGTCGCTGGCGATCGCCGACGCTGCGCTCGGACCGGACCACGATCGCGCCTGGACGGCGCTGGGCATGCGCGGCACGGCGCTCGCCGAGCTGGGCCGCTACGCGGAGGCGGTCGCGGCGATCGAGGAGTCGATGCGACGCATGGGCAACAGCCTGGCCGAGGATCACCCCGCGCGCCTGGGATCGCTGCAGAACCTCGCGGGCGCGCTGCATGCCGCGGGCGATCACGCGAAGGCGGCCTCGACGCTGCAGGAGGTCGTGCGGCTGCGTCGGCAGGCGGACCACGGCTCCGACCTCGGGGCGGGCCTCGCCGCGCTGTCGCGGGAGCTCGTCGCGCTCGGCCGCTACGACGAGGCCGAGGTGGCGCTCACCGAGGCATCGGCGATCTCCGCGGCGTCGCACGCCGACGATGGCGGCTACGACCCCGAGGCGGACACCATGCTCGCCGAGGTCGCGATCGGGAAGGGCCAGCGCGATCGGGCCCGCGCGCTGCTCGAGCAGATCCTCGCCCGCTCGACCCAGAGCGCGGACGTGAAGACGCGCGCCGAGGCCGAGGCGATGCTCGGCGAGCTGCTGTGGGACGCGGGCGAGCAGCGGGCCCGGGCCATCGGGCTGGTCGAGTCCGCGGTCGCGCGGCTCGAGCCGCGGCCGAACGCGAAGGCGCAGGTCGAGGAGCTGCGGGTGTGGCTCGATCGCCACACGCTCGCGGGGCCCGAGACGGTGCTCATCGCGGCGCCGCGGTGATCGTCAGTCCTTCGCGGCCTCGACGACCAGCCCGAGGTCCGCGCGCGTGTGCACGGCAGCGCCCGTGCGCGCGTCGGCGATGCGCAGCCCCGCGCCGTCGAGGGTCGCGATGCGCAGGCCGTCGCCGCTCCACGCCAGCATGGCGGTGTTCCCCAGCGGTGCGGCCCACAGGCGCTCTTGGGTCGCGGCGTCGAACATGCCGAGCGCGGCAAGGACCGGGCGTCGATCGGCGCGCAGGGTGGGGCCGTGCGACAGCGCGACCGCGAGCAACGATCCGGTCGGCGCGGCCACGGCGGCCATTGCCTCGCGACCGCGCAGGCGCAGGCCGGTGGTGTCGGGCTTCGCGGGCGCGGCTACAGGCGCCGCGTCGGTGGTGCCGATCACGGTGCCGGTGGCGTCGACGATCGACGCGCCCGCCGGCGTCACCACGCGCAGCTGACCGTCCTCGCCGAACGCCAGCGCGCGCACCGGCGCGGCGACGTCGAACGGCACCGGTGCCGCGTCGTCGTCGTCGAGATCCTCGATCCACACGCTCGTGCCGCGGCTCCACGCCACCTTGGTCCCGCCCGCGTCGAGTGTGATCGCGGTGGCGTCGAAGGGCGTGCGGCGCAGCACGCGGTGCTCGGCGGTCGCGACCGGGTCGATCGTGAGCGTGGTGTCGGTCGCCACCGCGCGCATGCCCGCGACCAGCGTCGCCTGCATGCGGAGATCACCGGCGCCCCCCGGCAGGGCCACCGTTCGCATCGCCGCGGGCGGGAAGCTCGGGGCGTCGCGCGGCAGCGCCTGCGCCAGATCGATCCAGAACCCCTTGCCCGAGCCGCTCTCGAGCAGCACGCGATCGTCGTCGACATAGTGCAGCCGCGGTCGGGCCTTCTCGTCGATGTTACCCATGATCACGCGGCGCTCACCGGTCGCCAGCGTGATGAGCTGCAGCGCGAACTCCCGCTTCTTCGCCGAGGTCCGGCGCAGCGCGGCGATGGTGGTGCCGTCGGGCGACAGCGAGAGGTCGTTGCGGTTCGGGCTCTGATCGAGCGCGACCATGCGGCCTTCGCCGACGACGCGCAGGGTGTCGCCGTCCAGCGCGAGCGCCTGGGCGCGCACCGGCTGGGTGAGCACGGCGGCGAGCGCCACCGGCTTGCCGGGCGTCTCGACCACGCGCAGCTGCCACGGGATGAACCCGCGCTCGTCGATCTGCGACAGCACCCGGCCATCGGCGTCGAAGAGGCGCACGCGGTGGTCCTTGCCGAGGGCGAGGATCCGGGCGCCGCCGTCGAGCACGTGGATCTCGAACTGCGGATCCACGGCGGGCAGCTCGAACAGCGCGACGCGCGAGGCGCCGCGGCCGTCGATCGTGATCCGCGAGACGCGGGCGGTGCCCGTGGTGTCGATCGTCGCGACGACGAAGGCGGTGTCGTCGATCCGACCGAGTGACATCCAGCTCGGCTCCTGCTCGGGCAGCGCGACCGGCAGCGCGACGTCGTCGGCCTGGACGTCGGGCCACAGCCGCAGTCCGCCGTGATCGTCGAGCGTCAGCGCGCCGCGACCGTGGGCGTCGAGCACGACCTCGGTCATCGCGTGGGCGTGCAGGCGTCGCGACAGCCGGGTCGGCGCGACGGTGTTCGGCGCGGCGGTGGTCTCGGCGGCGACGCTCGTGTCGACGCCAGGCGCGGTGGAGCTCGTGGCCGTCGCGCTCGGCGGCGCACCGGCGCACGCGGCCGAGGCGAGCGAGAGCAGCAGGGTGGTGCGGATCATGGCGGTGGTCTCCGAGGAGTGCACGGGTTCACAGCGACGCGAGATAGACGCCCAGATCGTCGAGCTGCGCCTCGCTCAAGGCGCCGAGCTCGGCCATGTCGTGGATGCTGCCGCGATCGGTGAGCAGTCCGCGGATCGAGTCCGCCGATCCGTCGTGGTAGTAGGGCGCCGAGTGGGCGAGCCCGACGAGCGACGGCGTGTCGGTCTGCTCGAGGTTCGACTTCAGCGGGTACTGGGCGCCGTCCGTCAGCGCGGCACCGCCGTGGCAGCTCGCGCAGCCGAGCGCCTTGTCCTCGAACACCGCGCGGCCGCGGGCCAGCGCGCCGGCGTCCTGCGCCCGCGGGGCCTTGGGCGCCGGCAGGCTCGCGACGTAGGCTGCGAGCGCGCCGATCTCGTCGCGACCGACGAAGCCCGAGGTGCCGCCGAGTCGATCGATCGTGTGGCGCAGGCTGTCGCGCAGCGTGGCGTCCTGCCCGTCCCACTTGTACGGCGCCGTGCCGACGATGCGCCCGGCGAGCATCGGCGTTTGCAGCACGTGGGCGCCGAGGCGCCAGGTCAGGCCGTCGGCGCGGCCCTCGGGGTGGCAGGTCGCGCAGGCGAGCGTGCCGCCCTCGGAGAGCCGGCCGTCGTTGGCGCGGCGGAAGATCTCGGCGCCGCGCTCGACCAGCGCGCTGCGCCGCGACGCCGCCAGCTCGGGCCCGCGCCGCGAGAGCTTGGCGATCTTGCGGTCGTCGTGCTCGCCGTGGTCGAGGGGCAGGCTGACGAGGCGCCGCGTGAGCTCGCAGTGCACGCGTAGGGTCGTGCCGTCGACGACCATGCCGTCGATGCCGCAGGCCGGGTCCTTGCGCTCGAGCTTCACGCTCCACGGGACCCACGGGACCTCGGTGCTCGCGTCGGCGATCGCGACCACGCGATCGTCCCCGTAGCCGCCGACGTACAGCGTGTCGGTGCCCGCGTCATAGGCGAGCGCCCGCGGCTGGTGCAGGTCGAGATCGGCGCTGCCGTGGTGGGCCTCGGCTTCGCCGGCGCGGGCGATCCACGACAGTCGATGGATCACCGGCGGTGTGTCGACATCTGCACCGCCGTAGCTGTCGATGTCCTCGACCTTCGGCTCGTGTACGAGCTGCGGCGTGGCGAGCTGGTACGTGGTGATCGCCTGGTCGCCGAGGTAGCCGACGGCGAAGGCGTTGCGGGCGTAGCGGCGGCCCGCGCCCTGGGGCACGCGGAACCGGCTCGGGGCCTCGCGCACGTCGACGAAGGACCCCCCCTCGCCGAACTCGTCCTCGACGACGACGAGCTGATCGCGGGGATCGAGGCTCTGCCAGCGCACGTGGTGGTCGCGATCGTCCAGGTCGACGATCGCGAGGGCGCCGCGCGACAGGAATCCGACCACGGCCTCGCCGCCGTCCGCCGAGATCGCGACGCCGCGCGGCTCGGCAGCGAGCTCGATCCGCCAGCGCTCGCGCAGGTCGTCGGTTCCGATCGCGACCAGGGCGTGCTCGGCGACGCTGGTCGCGAGCAGGGTGCCGCCATCCGGGCTGAGCGCGAGGCCGAAGGGCTCGACGACGGCGACGTTGCGGCCCTCGATCAGCGTCTCGCCGTCGTCGAGTTCGACGATGCGATCGCCCGCGCGGTCGGCCACGAACGCGCGACCGCGACCATCGGCCACGATCTCGCCGAGCTCGCCGCCGAGCTCGAGGCGGGCGGTCGGGTTGCCCTGCGCGTCCGCGCGCACGACGACGCCGGCGTGGCGCTCGGCGACCAGCAGGCCCCGCGGGGTGACGACGACGGTGCCCCCGGTGTGCGCGCCCGTTCGCGGGGCCGACGACGGGGGAGACGCGGGCGCGCCGGCGTCGGCGTGGACGAGCGCACTCGGGCCCAGGGACAGCGCGAACAGGCAGATCCAGCGCGGCATGGGGGTGCTACGCGCGAGCCGCGGGCGTCTCTTCCAGGTGCCGCGTCGCACCGAAATTACACGTGGATGGTTCGCCCGCCCGTGTGACTACCGAGACGATGCGAAGGGGTAACCACTACGGCTACGCGTCGGGCTACGCGTCGGGCTGCGCGTTGTTGGCCGCTGCGCTCGGCACCGGCTGCTACTCCGGACTCGGGGGCGACGGGTCCGACGACGGCGCGGCCGCGGCCGATGGCGGCAGCGACGGGGCCTCGGGGGCCTCCGACGGCGGCAGCGACGGGGGCTCCGACGGCGGCGTGCCCGAGGGCGAGTGCGCGGCGATCCCGGCCGCGGGCCTGCGCCGCCTGACGCCGATGCAGTACCGCAACACGATCCGCGATCTGTTCGGCGATCCGGAGTTCGAGCCCAGCTACGCCGACCTCGCCCCGATCACCACGGAGCTCGGTGTCCGTGCGCTGCGCAGCGACGCCGAGCAGGTCCTCGCGCGGCGCGGGGACTGGACGACGCCGGTGTTCCCCTGCGACACCTCCGGCGCCGCCGACGCTGCGTGCGTCGAGGCGTTCATCACCGATTTCGGTCGCCGCGCGCTGCGTCACCCCGTGACCGATGCGGAGCGTGCCGGCCTGCGCGCGACCTACGATGCGGCGCTCGCCGAGCTCGGGTTCGCCGACGCGATGGACGCGACGCTCGCGGCGATGCTGCAGAGCCCGAGCTTCGTCTACCACTTCGAGGCCGGCGCGCCGGTCGATGGCTCGCCGAACCTGCGCCGGCTCGACGACCACGAGCTGGCGGCGCGACTCAGCTACCTGCTGTGGGACAGCCTGCCGGACGCGACGCTGTTCGCCGCGGCCGACGCGGGCGAGCTCGGCACCGAGGCCGGCCTGCGCACGCAGGTCGAGCGCATGCTCGCCGACGCGCGCACCGACACCAAGCTGCAGCACTTCGTCTCGCAGTGGCTGCAGCTCGACGGCGGCCTGCTGCACTTCCCGCTCGAGGAGACGACGAAGGACGCCGAGCTCTTCCCGCAGTTCGGGCCCGCGCTGCAGGCCGCGATGCGCACCGAGATCGAGGCGCTGGTGCGCAGGGTGTTCTTCGAGCAGGACGGTGACTTCGCGGCGCTCATGCAGAGCCGCGACGCCTACGTCAACCGGACGCTCGCCGAGATCTACGGCGTCCCCGGCCCCGCCGACGACGACACGTGGGCGTGGGTCGAGCTCCCGGCCGATCAGCGCGCGGGCCTGCTGACGCGCTCCGCGTTCCTCACCGTGTACGGCACGTCGCGGGCGCAGTCGCCGATCCGCCGCGGCGTGTTCGTGCTCGAGGAGGTCATGTGCATCGCGCTCTCCGACCCGCCGCCCAACGTCAACAACACCCCGGTCGACGGCGGTGAGACCGTCGACGAGGACGGCAACCCCATCGTCCGCACGGTCCGCGAGGAGACCGAGCTGCGCACCGGCGGCGACAGCTGCCAGAACTGTCACGCCGTGATCAATCCCGTCGGCTTCGCCTTCGAGCACTACGATGCGCAGGGCGGCTGGCAGGACGACGAGCTCGTGAGCGGCCTGCCGGTCGACGCCTCCGGGCAGCTGTTCGGCGACGTCGAGGGCGCGGTGCAAGGGGCAGTGCAGGCCAGCGAGCGCCTCGCGACCAGCGTGCAGGTCCGCGAGTGCTTCGCGGATCGGTGGAGCGAGCTGGCGCTCGGCGTCGAGGGCGACGCGCTCGACCCATGCACCCAACGCGACGTCCGCGATCGCTTCGTCGAGACCGGCGACATGCGCGAGCTACTGGTCGCGCTCGTGACGAGCGACGGGTTCCGCTACTTTTCGACCGAGGAGGGGCAGTGATGCGCAAGCAACTCCGACACTCCGGCCGACGGGCGTTCCTGCGCGGGATCGGCGGCACCGCCCTCGGCCTGCCGCTGCTCGAGTTCACCCACGGCCACCTGTGGGCGGGCGGCAGCGCGGCGCCGCTGCGCTTCGTGACCATGTTCGAGCACGGCGGCACGATCTCGAACCAGAGCCACTCGAGCCGCTACGACGGCACCGGCTTCGAGCAGGGCGAGGACTGGTGGCGGCCGGCCGATCCGACGAGCACCGATCTCGTGCTCGGGCCGATCCACCAGCCGCTCGCGGCGTTCCGCAGCAAGCTGCTCCTGCTCGAGGGCGTCGACAACAAGGCCGCGATGGCCCAGGCGCAGTACGGCTCGGGAGGCCACGGCATCTCCAACGCGACGGCGCTGACGGCCGCGACCACCACCGACGCCTACGGTGAGAACCCGACGCCGCAGGGGCCGAGCATCGATCAGGTCATCGCCGAGCGGCTCGCGGCGCGGCAGCCCGTGCCGTTCCCGCTGATGCACCTCGTCGTCGAGGGCCACCAGTACGGCTCGCCGTTCTATCGCGGCATGGGCGAGCGCGTCGGTGGCGAGGGCAGCCCTTCGGCCGCGTTCGCGACGTTCTTCGCCGGCGTCAGCGGCGGCGAGCCCTCGGCGGCGCAGCTGCGGCAGATCGCGATGCGCACGAGCATGCTGGACGGACTGCTCGGCTCGTACGAGCAGGCCAAGGGCCGCGTGAGCGCCAAGGATCTGCAGATCATCGAGGCCCACCTCGATCACCTCCGCGCGCTCGAGTACGAGCTCCAGCACCCGGTGGTCTGCACCCCGCCGACGGGGATCGACGCCGACGGCAACCAGCCGGGGGACGTCGTGGGGCCACTTCACGTCAAGCTCATCATCGCGGCGCTGCGCTGCGGCGTGACCAACGTCGCCAACCTCGAGATCGCCGACATCATCACGCCGTGGACGCCGATCGGCGATCCGATGGAGTCCGCGTTCGGCATCGGCCACTCGCTCGGCCACTTCGCGCGCGACGTCGGCGAGGCCGGCCCGTTCGCCGTCCAGCGCGAGACGTGGCTGGCCGAGATGCTCGAGAACCGCCAGTGGCGCATCGGGCTCATGGCCCAGCTGCTCGAGGGCCTGGACGATCCCGGCTTCCTCGAGGGCGATCGCACGCTGCTCGACAACGCCGCGGTGCTGTGGACCAGCGAGTTCCGCGAGCCGGCCAACCACGTGTCGTCCAACGTGCAGGTCCTGCTCGCCGGCAGCGCGGGTGGCTACTTCGCGACCGGCCGCTTCATCGACTACAACCTCCACGCCTCCGACCCGGCGACGCTCGAGTACGAGAGCAACGAGTCGACCCACAACCTGTTCACCTCGCTGTTGCAGGCGATGGGCGAGAGCGACGCGCACTTCGGCTCGGGCGACGCCGCGCACGAGGGCCCGCTGCCCGACCTGACCGCGTAGCGACCACGCGCACGGGTGCGCCGTGGTAGCCTGCGGGCGGCCATGGTCTGGCACGCGCGCGCGTCGTTGCTGTTGCTGCCGCTGCTGCCCGGCGCGTGCCTGCGCCCCGGGTCCTACGCGTGCGAGGACGCCGCGCAGTGCAAGAGTGACGCGGGCGGTGCGTGTGTCGACGGCTGGTGCGCCTACCCCGACGGCACCTGCGGCTCGGGGCTGCGGTTCGGCGAGCGCTCTCCGGACGACGTCGCCGGCAGCTGCGTGGGTGCGACCGCGAGTGGGGACTCGAGCGGCGGGTCGGGCCCCGCGGGTTCGAGCACGGACGACGGCGGTCCGCCGGCGTCATCGTGCGGCAATGATGTCGTCGACGAGGGCGAGCTCTGTGACGACGGCAATCGACTCGGTGGTGACGGCTGTCACCCGCAGTGCGTCGCGCCCGGCACGATCCTGTGGACGGCGACGTACGACGGCGAGGCCCACGGCGATGATCGTGGCTTCGGCATGGCCATCGATCCCGACGGCGAGTCGTTCTGGGTGGCGGGCTTCACCACCGTCGACGACGCGAACGGCTCCGACCTGCTGCTGCAGCGCCGCTGGATCGAAGACGGGTCCCTGGTGTGGACGCAGAGCCGCGACGGCGAGGCCCACGGCGAGGACATCGGCGAGGACGTGGCGATCGACGCCGCGGGGCGGCCGTGGTTGGTCGGTCGCATCACCAGCACGGCGACCGCCGGTGACGTCTGGGTCGGCAGCTTCGATCGCGATGGCACGCCCGGCGCGAGCTTCACCCACGACGAGCAGGGCGGCGAGGATCACGGCCACGGCCTGGCGTTCACCGCCAGCGGCGCGCTCGTGGTCGTCGGCGTCGCCGATCTCGGGCCCGCCGGCACGCCCGACGCCGCGGCGTGGATGCGTCGCTACTCCCCGGCCGGCGAGGCGCTGGGCGACGCGATCATCCTCAACGGATCGACGGCCCTCGACACCGCGCTGCAGGTCGTGGCCGACGGCGACGGCTTCGTCGTCACCGGCGATCTCAGCACCACCGAGGGCATCGAGGAGATCTGGACCGCGCGCTACGACGCCGACGACGCGCAGTCGTGGTCGCAGCTCGCAGGCGCGCCCGACGTCGGACCGTACCCGCGTGGTGTCGGCATCGCGCCCGATGGCGACGGCGGCTGGGCCACCGCGGGCGTGCTGTCGACCGACATCTGGGTGCAGCGCTACGCCGCGGACGGCGCGCCCGGGCTCAACCTCGTCATCGCCGGCACCCAGGATCGCCAGGACGAGGCCGCCGATGTGGCGTTCCTCCCCGATGGTCGCTTCATCGTCGTGGGCTTCCTCGACTTCGGCACCGTCGGCTTCGCGACCAGCGACGCGTGGGTCCGCGTCTACGCGCCGGACGGCACGCCCGAGTGGACCGACGTGTTCGACGGCGAGTCCGAGGAGATCGACAAGGCCCTGTGCGTCGGCGTCACCGACAAGCTGAGCGCGGTCGTCGTCGGGTACGAGACGGTGCCGGGGCAGTCGCGCGACGTGTGGATGCGGCACTACGCGCTGTGAGCCCCGACGATCACGGCTGCTTCACGTAGCCGCACCGCGACTCGCAGCCCGTCAGCACGGTGCACTCCGAGTAGCACGCCGCCGGGCCCGCGCTGGGGTCGTTGCTCAGCACCGGACGGGGCGGCGCCTTGCCGATGGTGATGCAACCGAGGGTCGAGCAGAGCAGGGCGAGGGCGCCGAGGCGCGCGAGGAGGCGTCGATCGCAGTCCATCGATCCTCCGACCTCGGCCCGCGCACGGTGATTCACGGCCCGCAGCGTCGGCCGTGGCCGCGCGCACGCGGCGACCCTGGTCATCGGTCGCCCGAGTCGACACACTGCCGAAGGACCGAGTTCTCTCCATGGACGCACCGACCGACGCACCGACCGACGCATCGACGAGGGCGCCGCGCGGCGCTTGGCACTGGACCAAGCGCGGGCTTCAGATCGGAGGTCTCGCGCTCGTCGGCCTCACCGGGTTCGCGATCGTCGACGGCTGGGAGGCCTTCGGCAAGGCGCCCGAAGGCGAGCGAGCCGCACGCATGCAGGTGTCGCCGCAGTACGCCGACGGCGGCTTCGAGAACCCCCAGCCGCTGTACAACGACGTGTGGGGGATGGTGAAGCTGATCTTCGATACGAGCCCCGATTCGACGCCGCTGCAGACGATCCCGACGGTGGCCGGCGACGCCGACCGCTTCGCCACGCCGCCCGCGAGCGGCCTGCGCGTCACGTGGCTCGGGCACTCGACGATGCTCGTGGAGATCGACGGCGTGCGCGTGCTGACGGATCCGGTGTGGGGCGAGCGGACGTCGCCGCTGTCGTGGATCGGTCCGCGACGCTGGTACGCGCCGCCCTTGCGCCTCGAGGATCTGCCGCCCATCGATGCGGTGGTGATCTCGCACGATCACTACGATCACCTCGACACACCGACGATCCTCGCGCTCCGCGAGATGATCGCGACCAAGGGTTGGGACACCATGTTCGTCGCGCCGCTCGGCGTCGGGGCCCACCTCGCGTACTGGGGCGTGCCCGAGGATCGCATCTTCGAGCTCGACTGGTGGGATCGCTTGCCGGTCGGCGCGCTCGAGATCGTGTGCACGCCGGCCCGGCACGCCTCGGGTCGCACGCTGTTCGACAAGGATCGGACGCTGTGGGCCGGCTACGGGTTGCTCGGTCCCGAGCACCGGGTGTTCTTCTCCGGAGACACGGGCCTGTTCCCCGCGCTCGGCGAAATCGGCGAGCGCCTCGGGCCCTTCGACCTGACGATGATCGAGGTCGGCGCCTACGGTCGCGCGTGGCCCGACTGGCACCTCGGCCCCGAGCAGGCCGTGCGGGCCCATCGCATGGTCCGCGGCGACGCCATGCTGCCGGTGCACTGGGGCCTGTTCGACCTCGCGTATCACGGTTGGACCGAGCCCATCGAGCGCGTGCGCGTGGCGGCCGCGGCGGCGGACGTCGAGCTGCTGCTGCCGCGTCCGGGCGAGAGCGTCGAGCCGTCGTCGCCGCCGACATGGACGCAGTGGTGGCCCGACCTGCGGTGGCGCAGCGGGGCCGAGGATCCGATCGTCGCGACGATGATGGACGCCACCGCGGTCGCGCCGTGACCTGCGATCACTGCCGCGCCGAGTCGGAGGTGGTAGACTCCGCGGCATGGGTTTGCAGGATGTTCGTAAGCGTCTCCCCGTGGTCAAGCAGCTGCCGCCCGCCCGGGGTCGTCGTCACCTGCTCGCCAGCCCCGCGCCCGGCGAGGTGCCGACGCCGGCGCTCGCGGTCTGGGAGTTCACGCTGGCGTGCGATCAGAAGTGCCTGCACTGCGGGCCGCGGGCTGGCACCGCGCGCGACGACGAGCTCACCACCGAAGAGGCGCTCGCGCTGGTCGACGACATGGCGGAGCTCGGCGTCGGTGAGGTCGTGCTCATCGGCGGCGAGGCCTACCTGCGCAATGACTTCATCCTGGTGATCCGGCGGATCCGCGAGCGGGGCATGACCGCGACGATGACCACCGGCGGCTACAACCTCTCGCGCGCCCGCGCCGAGGCGATGGTCGAGGCGGGGATCCAGAGCGTGTCCGTCTCGATCGACGGCCTCCGCGAGAGCCACGACTACGTGCGCAACCGGCCCGAGAGCTGGGATCGGGCGTTCGCGGCGCTGCACACGGTGCGCGCCGCGGGGGCCCAGGTCGCGTGCAACACCCAGATCAACGCCCTCACGCGCAACGAGCTGCTGCCCCTGCTCGAGCTGCTCGCCGAGGCCGGCATTCACGCGTGGCAGCTGCAGATCACGATGCCGCACGGGGCAGCCGCCGATCACCCCGAGCTGCTCGTGCAGCCGTACCAATTCGTCGAGCTGTTCGAGATGCTCGACCGCGTCGAGGATCGTTGCCGCGAGCTCGGCGTCACCATCTGGCCGGGCAACAACCTCGGCTACTTCGGTCCGTTCGAGCACAAGCTGCGACGACACCAGCGCGGCGAGGGCCACTTCTCGGGGTGCAACGCCGGCGTCACCGTGATGGGCATCGAGAGCAACGGCGCGATCAAGAGCTGCCCGAGCGTCGGCGGCCCGACCAACACCGGTGGGCTCTATCGCGAGGACGGCCTCGCCACGCTCTGGCAGCGCGCGCCCGAGGTCACGTATGTGCGCCAGCGGACGATCGACGATCTGTGGGGCTACTGCCGCGAGTGCTACTACGGCCCGACGTGCATGGGCGGCTGCACGGCCGCGAGCGAGCCGTTGCTGGGCCGGCCGGGCAACAACCCGTTCTGTCACCACCGCGCGCTCGAGATGGATCGCATGGGCATGCGCGAGCGCGTCGAGCTGATCCAGGCCGCGCCGGGCGTCGGCTTCGACAACGGCCTGTTCCGCGTGCTGCGCGAGCCCAAGGATCCAGAGGAGCGCGCGCGGACCGGGCCGGTGCAGATCGATGAGCCGCGGACGTCGCGGCTCGTCGATCTCCTGGGGCCGGGCCGCCCGCTCGCCGATCTCGACGCCGGGCGGGCCACGGACGGGGGCTAGTTCTTCGGCGCCGCGGCGCCGTAGTCGGCGCCCTCGGCGGTGCCGGTGTCGCTGCTCGACGCGCCGGTGTCGGTGCCGGTCGAGTCGCTGCCGCCGGTGGTGTCGGTGCCGGCGGTCGTGTCCTCGGTGGCAGTGTCGGTCGCGGTGCCCGACGTATCGAAGCCGCTCGAGGGCCCGCCGTAGTCCGAGGCGCCCTGGGTCTCGCTGTCGGTGACGGCGCTGGTGGTCGAGCCGGAGCTGCCGCTCGCGGATTCGGTCGCGCTCGGATCGGTCGTCTGACCGGTCTCCGCCGCCGTCGTCGTGGGTTCGGTGGTGTCGTCACCGCAACCGGCGAGGGCCAGCCCGAGCAACATGCCGGCGAAGCCTCCGATCGGCGTCATCACGTCGCGCTGTGGAGTGCCGCAGAACGGGCACGTCGACGTCCGAGTCATGAGGTGACGATGACAACTACTACAAGGATGCATACGCCACTCAGTCTGCCACAGATCCTGGGCTCTCGCGCAAGGGGTCCCGTGGATCGCGACGCAGGGCGGTCGGACCCGGCGATCGCGGCGCGCCGGGTCAGGGGAGGCGGGCGCTCCGCGCGACGGGCCTGCACCACCCATCGCGTCACGCCGCCGATCACCAGCGCGACGCCGATCGACAGGGCGATCGCGCCGCCGATCTCGCGGGCGCGCGCCTGATCGAAGCGCTCGGCGTAGGCCCGATCGTCGCGCGCGTCGTCGGCGGTGCGTGCGGTGCGGTACGCGAGCGGGACGAGCACCGCGCCGGCGACGAGCGCACCGCCGCCGAGGGCGACGAGCGTCGCGGCGAGGGGATCGCGTTGCCACGGCCGCACGCGCGGCGCCGGCGTGGTCATCGGTGGCGCGTCGTCGATCGGCTCGGGCGCGGCGATCGGATCGGGCTCGGTCGGCTCGGCGGGGAGCAGCGCGCGGCACTCGGCGATGTACTGCTCTGCGGCCGAGCGCCCCTCGGGCCCAGGCGCCGTCGCGACGAACTGCTCGTACAGCACGATCGCGAGCTTGCACCGACCGGCGCGGCGCTCGGCCTGCGCGCGTGCGTACAGGAACGCCGCGTCGCCGGTGTTGCGATAGGCGGCGTCGAACGCCGCGCTGGCCTCGTCCCAGCGCTGCTCCGCGAACGCGGCCTCGCCGGCCTTCGCCTGGGGATCGCGTGCGGGCGCCGACGCGAGGCACCACGCGACGACGAGGTGCACGATCACGGTCGGTATCCCGGCGGGTAGAGGTTGTCGGGCACCGCGGCGGCGGCGGGCTTGTCGGCGCGCTTGGTCGGGCGCCGGCGCTTGGGCCCCTTGTTCGGCGGCTCGACGTCCACCGCGGGCTCGGCGTTCGGCGCCGCGGTGGGGTCGGCGCTCGGCGCCGCGGTGCTCGGCGCCGCGGTGCTCGGCGCCGCGGGTGCTGCGATCACGACCGTCGGCACCAGCACGGGGGCGACGCTCGGCGGCGCTTCGTCCGTCGCGGCTGCGGGGGCGGTGTCGACGACCGGCGCGGCGCTCGGCGTCGCCTCGGAGGGTCGCGCGACGAGGGTCACCGCGACCGCGGTCGTTCCGACGAGCGCGAGAGTGCCGGCGATCGTCGCCGCGAGCCGACGTCGCGGACCGGCGGGCGTGGGCGCGACGATCGACGCGCCCGCGAGCGAGGTCGCCGCGACCCTGGTCGAGGGATCCGTCGCCAGCCACGAGGCCTCATCGGCGCTGGTGATGGGCGGCGTCTCGCCGAAGTGGGTCGTCATCGCCTCGACCACGCGCGCGGGCGCCAAACGCCAGTGCTGCGCGTGGGCGTAGCCGTCGAGGGCGTCGGCGAGGAGGGCGGCGGTGGCGAAGCGGTCGGCGGGGTCGACCGCGAGCGCCTTCGCGACGATCTCTGCAAGGGCCGGGGGATAGTCGGGATCGATCTGCGACGGCGGCACGTAGTCGGCGCGCGCGACCCGGCCGAGCACCGCGAACTCGTTGGGCCCGCTGAACGCGCGCGCGCCGAGCGTGGTCTCGTACAGCAGGATCCCCAGGGCGAACAGATCGCTGCGGCGATCGATCGGCTCGCCGCGGCACTGCTCGGGCGACGCGTAGCCGACCTTGCCCTTGAACGCGCCGGTGCGCGTCGCCGAGGTGTGCTCGACGGCCTTCGCGATGCCGAAGTCGGTGAGCTTGACCGCGCCCTCATACGACAGCAGCACGTTCGACGGGCTCACGTCGCGGTGCACGAGGCCGAGCGGGCTGCCGTCGTGATCGCGTAGTTCGTGCATGTGGTGCAGGCCGGCCGCGACCCCCGACACGATCGTCAGCGCGACGTCGCGGGCGAGCGGTCGCCCCCGGTGTGCCCGCATCAGCTCGAGCAGGTGGCGGCCATGGACGAACTCCATGGTGATGAAGTGCTCGCCCTGGTACTCGCCGAAGTCGAGCACCGCGGTGACGTTCGGGTGCTGCAGGCGCGAGGCGAGCCGCGCCTCGTCGAGGAACATCCGCGCGAACTCGGGGTCGCCCGCGAACTGGGGCAGGATCAGCTTGAGCGCGACGAGCTTGGCGAACCGCTCGGCGCCGCGCAGCTGCGCCAGGTACACCTCGGCCATCCCGCCCATCGCGACCCTGCGCACGAGCGTGTAGCGGCCGATGCGGGTGCCCGGCGGCAACCCGAGCGCACGCGCGACGTGGGTCGCGTCCACGGGATCACGATATCCGCAGGGGCCTGCTTTGACAAACCGCGCGCCGGGTCGGGCACGCGGGGGGTCAGGGCGGTGTGCGGGTGTTGGCGCCGGCGGTCACCGGGCCCAGGGCGCGCGTGATCTGCTCGAGGTCCCCGAGCAGTCGATCGCGCAGTGGTCCCGGCCGAGTCATCTGCGTGAGGTGCTCGCCGAGCAGCTCGCGGGCACGCGCGAGCCGGCCGGCGACGGTGCTCGGGTTCAGCGACAGCGCCTCGCCGATCTCGGCCGTGCGCAGGTTCTCCCAGTAGTAGAGCTCGGTGACGAGCTGCAGCTCGAGCGGGAGCTGCGTCAGCGCCATGAGCAGGAACTGATGCTCCTGCTGACGCACGGCGATCATGCTCAGCGACGTCGGCGCCTCGTCGACGCCGAAGCGCTCGATCGCGGCCGGCCGCTCGCGCAGCGATCGCAGCAGCTGCTTGTGGGCGATCGCGAACAAGAAGGTGCGGAACGACGCGTCCCCGCGGAAGCGCGACGCGGCCTCGAGCGCGCCGAGGAACGTCTGCTGCGTCAGATCGTCTGCCGCACCCGCGACACGAAGATCGAAGAACCGACGGATCGAGACGTAGTGCCGACGCGTGAGCTCTTCGAACGCCGAGCCGTCGCCCCCGCGCCAGGCCTGCAGCAGCTCGTTGTCGGAGGGAACGGACATCGTCGGGGGCGAGGGTCGCGATTGTACACGGCCCTCGGTGCTACTCGAGCGTCACGCGCTCGAGGTGCTCGGGCACCCACGCGTCGGCGTGCAGCTCGTCGGACAGGCGCAGGCGCAGGCGGTCGGCGGCATCGGGCTCGCCGTGCACCACGAAGGTGCGCCGCGGGACGGTGGACTCGCTGCGAATCCACCGCATGAGCCCATCTGCGTCGGCATGGGCCGACAGCCCGGGCAGCACGAGGATCTCGGCGCGGACAGGGATCCAGTCGCCGTGGATCTTGATCGACTCCGCGCCCTGGGTCATCGCCGCGCCGCGGGTGCCACCGGCTTGGAAGCCGGCGAACAGCACGGTGTGCTGCTCGCCCGCGGCGAAGCGCTTGAGGTGGTGGACCACACGTCCGCCCGTGGCCATGCCGCTGCCCGCGAGGATGATCTTCGGCTCCGCGTCGCCCGTGAGCGCGCGCGAGTCGTCGGCGGTGATGGCGACGCGCACGCTCCCGAAGGCGCGACGGCACAGCTCGGCGTCCAGCCGGTGCTCGCCGAGGTGCTCGATGTAGAGGTTGGTCACCGCGTCCGCCAGCGGGCTGTCGAGGACGGTCGGCACGTCGGGGATCGTGCCGGCCTCGCGGAGGCGGTGCAGCAGCAGCATCAGCAGCTGCGCGCGGCCGACCGCGAAGGTCGGGATGATGACCGTGCCGCGCCGCGCGATCGTCCGCCGCACCACCTCGGCCAGCGCGTCGCTCGGGTCGCCGGCGGGATGCGTGCGATTGCCGTACGTCGACTCGACCAGCAGGTAGTCGCTCGCGGGCCGCGGCGCAGGTCCGAACATCAAGGGGTCGTCCTCGCGGCCGAGGTCGCCCGACACGACGACCGTCGCGCCTCCGACCTCGAGCGCCACCGTGCTCGCGCCGAGGATGTGACCGGCGCGGGTGAGCCGGGCGCTCCACCCGGGCAGCGGCGCGAACGCGGCGTCGGACGCGACGACCTTCAGCGACGCGCACGCCCGCTTCGCGTCCGCCTCGGTGTACAGCGGCGCCGGCGGATCGTGCTTCGAGAAGCCGTGGCGCGCGGCGTGCTCGGCGTCGGCCTCCTGCAGCCGCCCAGCGTCGGCGAGCAGCACGCGGGTCAGGTCGACCGTGGCGCCCGAGGCGTAGATCGGCCCGGTGAACCCGTCGCGCACCAGCACCGGCAGCCAACCCGAGTGGTCGATGTGCGCGTGCGTCAGGACGACGGCGTCGATCGAGCGCGGGTCGACCTGCAGCGCCGTCCAGTTGCGCTGCCGCAGCTGCTTGTAGCCCTGGAACATCCCGCAGTCGACGAGCAGCCGCCGGCCGTCGTGCTCGAACAGGAACCGCGAGCCCGTGACCGTGCTGACACCGCCGAGGAACTGCACCGTGGGTCGAGTCATGTGGCGTGATGGTACACGCGTGCGCAATCGATGCGCTGGCTCCCGTGCGAATCGCTGCATCGCACGCGCGGGCCGCTTCGTCGCGCGCCGGCCGGATGTGGATTACCGTGGGGGTGGGTTCGGGGAGGTCTCCGGCCCGGGCAGGACGATCATCATGAAGTGGCTCATCGGCGTCGATCTGCGCGAGACCGCGACAGGCGCGCTTCACTTCGCCTCGTGGCTCGCCCGCGTGCAGCCCGAGGCGCGACCGACCCTGTTGCCCCTGCACGTGCTCGAGGAGTCGTACCTCTTGCAGGTCCTGCGGCACACGCACATCGACGCGGTCGAGAAGCTCGCGCAGGACGGGACGGTCGCGCAGCTCGATCGCGTCGGCATCGGCGGGCTCGCAGCGCCGGCCCGTGTGGTGCGGGGCATCGAGGCGAGCGACACCTTGGTGCGGGAGTTCGACGCCGAGCACGCGGACGCGCTCGTCATCGGGCGGCAGGCGCAGAGCACCGACCGCAAGATCGTGCGGCTCGGTCGGATCGCGCGCCGGCTGGTGCGGCGTCTGCCCTGCCCGGTCGTCGTGGTGCCGCCCGATCTCCGCATCGACGCGATCGGCGGCGGGCCGATCGTGCTCGCGACCGATCTCGACGAGACCTCGGGCTCCGCCGCGCAGTTCGCCCTGCGCCTCGCCGCGGCGACCGGTCGGCCGATCGTCGTCGCGAACGTGGTCGGGGACGACGGCGTGGCCTCGCGCGGTTTGCCCACGGAGTCCACCGCGGCCCTGCTCGCCGAGCTGGGGCTCGAGCGTCAGGCCGAGCTCGAGGCGTGGATGACCCGCCACGGCCTCGGCGGCACGCGATCGATCGTGGCGTATGGCGACGTGCTCGGGCGCCTCATCAGCATTCTCGCCGCCGAGGGCGCGCCGCTGGTGGTCTGCGGCTCGCGGGGCCTCGGCGCGATCGAGCGGGTCTTCGTGGCCTCCGTCGGCACCGACCTCGCGTGCTGGGCCGGGTGCGCCGTGGCGATCGTCCCGCCGACGTGGGGCGCGTGATCCCTTGGTAGGCTCCGCCGCAATGCCGCGTCTCTCGCCCGTGGACTTCGTCATCCGCACGGTCGGTCCCGCGACCCGTCCGTCACCGCTCGCGCTGTCGACGACCCCCGACGACGACGTCGCCGACTACGTGCCCGACGGCGCGGGGGTGCTCTTCGACATCGAGGTCGCGATCGACCACGCGGTCGTCAGGCCGCTCGCGTTCGAGAAGGCCGGGCCGCGCGAGCGCATCCACTTCGATCCCGCGTGCACCACCGCGGGCATCGTCACCTGCGGCGGCCTCTGTCCGGGCATCAACAACGTCATCCGCTCGCTGGTGCTCGAGCTCCACCACAAGTACGGCGTCGCGCGTGTGCTCGGCTTCCGCTACGGCTATTCGGGGCTGGATCCCGCCTGCGGTGTGCCCCCGGTCGAGCTGCGGCCGCCCGACGTGCTGCACATCCATCGCCAGGGCGGCAGCCTGCTCGGCATGTCGCGGGGCGCACCGACGGTCGAGACCATGGTCGACGAGCTCGCGCGGCGCGACGTGCAGATCCTCTTCACCATCGGCGGCGATGGGACGCATCGCGGGTCACACGCCCTCGCCGACGAGATCGCCCGCCGCGGCCTCGACATCGCCATCGTCGGCCTCCCCAAGACGATCGACAACGACATCGCGTTCGTCGACAAGACGTTCGGCTACGAGACCGCCGTCGAGGTCGCCCGGCAGGCCGTCGACGCCGCGCACACCGAGGCGATCAGCGCCCTCAACGGGGTCGGCATCGTCAAGCTGATGGGCCGAGATGCCGGGTTCATCGCCGCGGCTGCGACGCTCGCCAGCCGCGACGTCAACTTCTGCCTCGTGCCCGAGGTCCGCTTCGAGCTCGACGGGCCCCGGGGCCTGCTCGCCGCGCTCGAGCGGCGGCTCGCCGCGCGTCACCACGCGCTCGTGGTCGTCGCCGAGGGCTGCGGCGCCTCGCTCGTCGACGCCGACAGCGCCCGCGATGCCTCGGGCAACGTGCGCTACGCCGACGCCCGCCTCGACGTCGGGCCCCGGCTGCGCGACAGGATCACGGCCCACTTCAAGGCGCTGGGCGTCCCCATCGTGGTCAAGTACATCGACCCCAGCTACATGATCCGCGGCTGCCCGGCGAACGCCTACGACAGCATCTTCTGCGATGCGCTCGCCCGTCACGCGGCGCACGCGGGGATGGCGGGCAAGACCGACCTGCTGATCGGCCGCGCCCACGGGATCTTCACGCACGTGCCGCTGGGCCTCGTCGCCGGCGGGCGCAAGCGGATCGATCCCGACGAGGGCACGTGGCTGGCGGTCACAGAGGCGACCGGCCAACCGCCCCTGCGCGCCTGAATCGCCGGGCCGCCGTCAGCAAGCAATGGGGAAGGGCGGCCCGCCCTTCCCCTCCGTCGGGCCGAGCCCGCCGGAGGCCTCCCCATCCCTCATCGCTTCGCTCCTTGCCTTCGTCGCGGGTGAACGCTTCACGTTCATCCGCAACTCAACGCAGCGCGAAGACCAGCTTGCTCTCGCCGGCGTTCGCCGACAGGCCCGCGCCGATGCCGACGAAGTAGAGCTCGTGCTTGTCCCGCTTGTGGACCATGCGCACCGCGCCCGCGCTCTCCTCGATCGCCGTCGCCGAGGCCACGCTGCCGGTGTACGTGCCGTCGACCTGCTCGAGCGCGGGCAGGCCCGTCGCGAGCACCACGCCCCAGCTCGCCGAGCCACCGACCTGCGCGCCGATGCTCGTCGACTCGAGCTCGAAGCCGCGCTCGCCCGCGATCCCGGCGAAGCGCATCGTCCCGTTGCCCCGGGCGATCTTCACCACGAGGCCGCCCTCGCCCGAGCGATAGACGCCCACCCCCTGGACGCCGCTACGCGCGAGCACGGCGGCGAAGTCCTTGGAGGCGAGGAACGTCTCGAGCTTCTCGTCGAGCTCGACCTTCTGCGTCGGCGAGATGGAGAGCTTGCCGGTGAGTTCGTCCACCTGCTGACGGATCGCCGCGGCGTCGAAGTGCCCCGCGATCGCCGTGCGCGGCGCGCCCGGGGGCGGTGTCGACGGCGCGGTGTCCTTGTCGCACGCGACGGGCAGCGCGGCCAGCAGCAGCGCCCGCAACGCAATGCGTCGCGCGACGCGTGGCGCGAGGCGATCCGCGAGGCGAGTCGCGAAGGAGGTTCGGGTCGGCATCGCCCCGAAGGCTAGCGACGTTCGGCCGACGGGCAACTGAAAACCGTGCGGTTCCGCAGGGCCGACCCGCGTCGCCCCACGCGGGCGCGTGCGCCCGGGTCGTGCGAGACTCCCCGACGATGCGAGCCATCTGGAACGGCACCGTGCTGGCCGAGAGCGACGACACGATCGTCGTCGAGGGCAACCACTACTTCCCGCCCGACGCGCTGCGCCGCGAGCACTTCCGCGACAGCGCCACGCACACCACCTGCGGGTGGAAGGGCGTCGCGAGCTACTATGACGTCGTCGTCGGCGAGCAGGTCAACGCGGATGCGGCCTGGTACTACCCGACGCCGAAGGCCGCCGCCGAGCGCGTGCGCGGGCGCGTCGCGTTCTGGAAGGGCGTCGCGGTCGGTCCCTAGGCGGCGTGCCGATGCCGGTCGAGTCCGCCGAGGATCCGGGGACGAGCCCCCGCGTGGGCAGTTGGTGGGTGCTCGCGCCGCTGCCCGCGGCCGCCGTCGGGATGGCGATCGCCGTCTCGCAAGGCGTGCGGTGGACGGCGTATCTCCCGAACCTCATCGCGCTCGTCCTCGGCGCGGGGATCTTCTTCGGGGTTCGACGACGCTCGCACGGGCGCGTCGCGACGTGGATGCCGAGCGTCGCGGCCCTCGCGATCCTCGCGACGCTCGTGGTTCCGGGGGTGGAGGGCGTGCACCGCTGGCTGGCGATCGGTGGCCTGCGACTGAACGTGTCGACGGCCGCGACGCCGTGGATCCTGCTCGGCCTCGCGGCGGGCGGGCAGCGGGCGCGGCTGCTCGGCGCGGGAGCCGTGCTCGTCGCGGCGATGACCCACCTGGCGCAGCCGGACGCGGGGCAGGCGACGGCGTTGGCCGTCGGCGTCTTGCCGCTGGCGCTCGATCGCCGACGCACGCCCTCGGCGATCGGAGTTCCCCTCGTGCTCACGACGACGGCGCTCGCGGGCGCGGCGTGGTTCGTCCCCGATCCCCTCGCGCCCGTGGACCACGTCGAGCGGATCCTGATCCTCGGGTCCTCGCAGGGGGCGCTCTGGGTCGCGGCCATGGTGGCTGCAGGCGTCGCGCTCCTCGTCCCGTTCGCGCTGCCCACCCGTGAGTCCGCGCGGGATCCGGTCGCCGGCGCGCTCGTCGGGTACATCGCCGCGACGTTCATCGTCACGGTCATCGGCCACTTCCCGGTCCCCGTCTTCGGTGCCGGTGCGGGGCCCGTGCTCGGTTGGTATGCGTTGCTCACCGTGTACGCGCTCGCGTGTGGAGCTCCACCTGTCGTCGGCCCCGAGCCTCGCGGAGGCCTGAGCGGCGTGTGACAGGCGGCGGAGCCGACGGCCGCCGGACCCGCCCGGGCGTGGTAAGCAGGCCGCGATGGTATGGATCGCCCTGGTGTTCGCGCTCGAGGGCGCGACCCTCGAGCCGCCACCGCGACGCATCGCGATGTCGTGGGAGGCGCCCGCGGCGTGCCCCCAGGCCGCAGCCGTCGCCGAGGATCTGACGCGCCTCACCAACGGCGCGGTGGTCCTCGCTGCGGCGGCCGACGATCGTGTGCGCGCCGCGATTGTGGCCGAGGCCGGCGGCTACACGATCACCCTCGAGCTCGGCGGTCGCGATCTGACCGAGACGCGGCGCCTCGCGGGGCCGCGGTGCGAGACACTCGCCCGCGCCGCGACCGTGATGATCGCCGTCGCGCTCGCGCCGGTACCCACGGCACGGACAATGACTCCGCCGCAGGTCGCGAACCTGCCGACGACCACTGCGGTGCCGGACCCCGCGATCGACTCGCCGACACGCAGCGGCGCGGCATCCCCGAGCCGGGTGCCATCGGCCCGGCCCCGCGTCGATCGACTGGCGTTCGGCGCCTGGACGGGGCCGAGCCTCGGGACGAACCCGCGGGCGACCGCGATCGTCGGTGTCGACGTCGGCTGGCGCCGCGGCGTGCTCGGGCTGCAGCTGTCGGGCTGGCACGCCTTCGCGGCCGGGCGTCGTGTGGAGGCGGGCGTGGGCGTCCGCGCGTCACTGACCGGCGGCGGCGCGCGCCTGATCCTGGCGCTGCCGATCGGGCCCGTCGAGGTGCCGGTGTCCCTCGGCGTGGATCTCGGCGCGATGATCGGCACCGGGACCGGCACCCGTGTGCGCGCCGCGACCGTGCGATCGCTGTGGTCGGCTGCGGTGGTCGGGGTCGGTCTCGCGTGGCCGGCGCGGGGGCGCATCGCCCTGGCGGTGCGGGCGGAGGCGCTCGCGACCCTGCGCGCCCCCGGGATCCACCTCGACGGCCAGGGGGAGCGTCGGGTCGTGTTCGTGGTGCCGCAGGTGGGCGCCCGCGTGCTCGCAGGGCCGTTGTTGCGATTGCCGTGACGAGGACCGCGGTGCGCGGTGCCTGTACCCTGCATGGACGTGATGACGCGCAGGGGATGGGTGTTTGGGCTGGCGCTGGTCGCGTGCACGGCGGACACGAAGAGCGGCGGGCAGATCGTCGACGACACCGGATCGGGGTCGGACTCGGGGACGTCGAGCAGCGGCGATGCGAGTGAGGGCTCCACCGGCGGGGTCGATGACTGCATCGAGGATCCGGTGTGCGGCAACGGTCGCATCGACGTCGTCGAGGAGTGCGATGGCGCAGATGCGTGCAGCGCCTGTGTCTCGGCGCAGGAGCCCACGCCGATGATGAACAGCGGCGAGTTCGGCGTCGTGACGATCGCGTTCGCCCCCGACGGCTCGTGGCTCGCGACGACGCAGGCCTTCGAGGCGCAGCCGATCGTGCTGCGGCGCTACGACCCCGCCGGCGCCGAGCTGTGGTCGCACGAACTCGTCGATCTCGCGAGTGTCCGACCGGCGGTGGCGCTCGACCCCGCGGGGAACGCCTACGTCGGCGCGGCCGTGCAGGCGGCCGAGGGCGATCCGGTGTTCCCCTGGGTCGCCGCGTGGGACGCCGCCGGTGCGCCCTCGTGGTCGGTGCTCGGTGCCGATGAGGGCTTGCTCGAGACGATCGCCGCCGACGGTGCCCGCGTGGTCGTGGGGGGTGGCGACCTCGTCGAGGCGGGAAGCACGAGCCTGATGCGGGTCTTCGACGCCGCCGGGCTCGAACAGTGGAGCCTCGGCGACAACGGGTTCTCGCGCGTCGACGATGTCGCCGTGATCGGGGACGAGATCGTCGCGATGCGCTCGCGACCGGGGATCACCGAGGGCAACACGTCGGTCACCATCGCCCGCTACGATCTGCTCGCGACCGAGCGATGGGCGGTCGAGATCGCCGCGGACGAGCCCCCTTCCATCGGCCGCTGGGGCGTCGTCACGGACGGTGCGGATGGGTCCTGGGTCTTCGGCGCGCGGCTGCGCTCGCCTTACGTGGTCCACCAGGATCGCGACGGCGCGATGCTCGAGGAGCTCGGGTGCATCGGTGGGGCGGGAGGCGTGGTCGTCGGTCTCGCGGTCGGACCCCAGTCCCAGCTCGCCCTCGCCATCACAGCGGAGACCTACGTCGATCAGAACTACAGGTACGATGCATGGTTCCCGGTCATCGCGGGAGGCGAGATCGTCGAGGCGACGCACTTCGATTCCAGCACGCGCACGGCCATCGCCTTCGCGACCGGGTGGTCGGGCGACCGACGCCTCCTCGGGTGGACCGACGGCGGATCCGAGGGTGGCCCCGGGTCGAGCCGAGTGCTGCAGATCCCATGAGGCGACGCGCACGTGGGACGACGATCCGCCACGACCCCCGAGGTGCAGCGACTCGCGGCGATCTACCGCGATCACCTGCGACGCGTGCGTTGGGTGCTGCGCGCCCGGGGGATCGCCGCCGCCGAGATCGACGACGTCGTCCACGACGTGTTCCTCGCCATCCATCGCCGCTTGCCCGCTCGCGACGCTGGGGTCGAGCTCGCGACGTGGATCTGCGGGGTCGCTCGCAGCGTCGCGTTCGCCCACCATCGCGGCAACGATCGCCGACGGGCCACGATCGCTGCGGTGTCCGAGCCCGACGCCGCACTGCTGCCCGACGAGGCCCTCGCCCGCCACGAGGCCTGGCAACGCCTCGCCGATGCGCTCGACGGACTCCGCGACGATCAGCGCGAGGCCTTCGTCCTCGTCGACGTCATGGGCATGCGCGCCGCCGAGGCGGCGGCGTTGATCGATGCCCCGGTGAACACGGTGTACTCGCGGCTGCGCCTCGCCCGGCGCCACTGCGAGTCGGTGCTCGACTTGCCGGCCGGGGTGGATCGTGCCCAGTGGCTGGATGCGGCCGCACGGGGCGAGCTGCCGAGCGACGCGACGCGGCGTCGAGCGTGGGTGGGGATCGTCGCGGCGTTGCCGGTGCGGGCCGCGGCGGTGGGGAGCGGGGTCACGGCTTGGCTGGTCGCAGGTGTGCTCGCGGCGGGGGTGAGCGTTGCGGCGGTGCGCTTCGCGGGCGGCGAGGACGAGCCGATCGTGCGTGCACGTGAATCGGTGACGAAGGTCGATGTGCCCGCGGTGCTGCGCGAGCCGCCGGTGGCGATGCTCGAGCCAGGGGCGCCGGCGGCTGTCTCTGCGCCTGCGCCCGCGCCTGCGCCTGCGCGTGTCGGACGTGCCCGCAAGGTGGTGACCTCGCAGCTGCCATCGGGACCCCGCGACGATCTCGCGGCAGCGGTGGAGATGCTCCGCGACGCGCAGGCTCAGCTCGCCCGTGGGGACGCAGCGGGGGTGCTCGCGACGATCGACGCGCATCGCGATCGCATGGCAGGGGGTCCGCTGGCGCGGGATGTGCTCCGGCTCGAGCGGACCGCGGCGTGTCGGGCGGCGGATCGGGTGCGGGCGGCGCGGGCGTACACCGAGTTGGTGCGACGCGGGTATGCGGAGGCCGGGGACGCGGCGTGCCCCGAAGGGGGTTGAAGCGGGTATCGGAGGCGGGCAGGTGGTGGCTCCCCGACCCGGCGGTCGAGTCCGCGGCTACTCGTAGAACATCTCACCGGGGGTGAGGTCGACGTGGAAGTGGTCGTCGTGGTCGGCGTTGTACTCGGGCGTCAGGATGATGTGCCACGTCATCGTGTCCCACAGGGCGTCGGTGAAGGCGCGCAGCCACTGACCCTCGGGCGTCGCCGGCGACGCGACGCCGTCCTCCCAGTCCGCGAACACGCTCAGCGTCTCGCCATCGGCGAGGACGAAGCCGGCGAAGTCGATCGCGCGACCCTCGGCGTGGTTCGACAGCGTCGACGTGCCGGCGATGACGCGGCAGTTGTACGTGCCGTAGTGCAGGACCTCGACGGCGCCGACGGGCTCCATCTGCGCCGCGATCTCGAGCGAGTCCGCGATCGCGATCGCGGTCTCGCAGGCGACCAGCACCGGGTGGGCGTCGTCGCCCTCGCGCAGGGTGATGTCGAGGACCGGGCTGTACAACAGCACCGGATCGAGGATCTCGCAGTCGAGCTCGGGGTGGCCGTCGGGGTGGTCGAGCTCGTGGGTCGTCGGCACGAAGGCGACGCCGCGATCGACCAGGGTCTGCTGACACGCGGTCATCGGCGCGAACATGCCGGCGGGCACGCACACGCCCGTGCTGGTGCCGGGATCGAGGTAGCGAGACAGCGCCGCGCAGCCGTAACCGTCGCGGCAGCCGTTGCCACCGAGCAGCGCGGGGTCGCAGCGCGACAAGCAGTTGCCGCCGTCCTCGAGCCCGACGTCCGCCGCGTCCACGCAGAACGTCCCGGGCGCGCCGTCCTGATCGGGGCACAGATCTTCGCAGGGCAACGAGCACGTGCCGCACGGGAAGCCCTGATCCTCGCGCAGGCATACGCCGCCGTCGTAGGTGCACTCGCCGTCGTCGAGGCACGGCGCCCCGATCCACGTCGACGCCCACGGCGTGCAGTCGAAAGGCTCACCCGTGCTGCTGGCGTCGGAGGACGCGGTCGCGACGCTGGGATCCCCCGAGGACTCCGCGGTCCCGTCCGCGCCCGACCCGTCGCCGGCGGTCGCGTCACCCGAGCTCGACGCCGAGCCCGGCGCACCCGAGGTGTCGGGCGACCACGCCTCGGGGCCCGCCGAACCACCGCCGCAGCCCAGGACGACCGCGAGCGCGACGGGGGACCTGCGACCGTTCGCCATCGACCAAGGGTAGCGGACCGGCCGTGCCTCCGTCACGCGCCGCGCCGCGCGGGCGATCCGCTCATGCCGCCGGCGTGCGCGGAAGCGTGCTCTCGACGCCGTGGCGGACGATCGCGAGCGAGGCCCGCGACATCTCGGCCCACATCGCCAGGGACTGCTTGCCCCACTGCGCGGCCTCGTCGATCGCGGCGTCGAAGCGCTTCACGCCCTGCTCCTGCGCGCGCTGGACCTCGGGCCAGACGGCATCCCAGCGGGCGAGCTGCTCGCGGGTCTGCTGCGCGACGTCGTTGATGAATTGCTGCATCTGCGTAAACATGATCTCCACGTCGATCTCGCTCCACCGACCGCCTTCGCGCGGTCTGCAGCGAAACTAGGACCGGGTCCCGGGCCTGTCAAGGTGAAAAATGTTGCAGTGCACCAAAGGCTCGGAGCCGCCGTGCCTAGCGGCGCTTGCCCTGGACCTCGCGCTTCAGCTGCTCGAGCTCGCGGCGGAGCTCGGCCACGTCGTCGCGGCCCTCGGGCTCGGGTCGCGCGGCGGCGGCCCGCGGCGGTGCGGCGGGGGCGGGTGGCGGCGGCGGTGAGACGAAGCCACCGCCGGAGAACATCCGGAACAGGGCGTTGGTCGCCTGCATCGGCAGGTTGCCGAAGGGCAGCATCGGCGCCGCCTGCTGCATGCCGAACTTGGCCGCCAGGTACCATTCCATGGCCGTGGAGACGTACTTGCCGAAGAACTCCGCGGCCGCGTCGTCGCCCATCCGCACCAGCTGGACCAGCAGCGGGACCGGCAGGAGTCGGGCCGACTCGCCCTCGAGGATGATCTGCACGAGCGTCGCCTGTGTGAGGTCGGCTCCGCTCTTGGCATCGACGATGCGGACGTCCGCGCCGTCGCGGATCTTCTCGGCGAGCTCGTCGAGCGTGATGTAGCGGCTCGACTCGGTGTCGTAGAGCCGGCGGTTGCTGTACTTCTTGACGAGCATGGAGGGCGGGGCGTCGTGCGCTGCAGCATGGTAGCGCCAAAGCCAGGCCCTGCGGCGGTTCGGGCCACCAGGGGCCGCTGTGCGCCTTCGCGCCCAACAACGGGCTTGACGCCCCGCCGGGCCGGGGCTAGTTTCCGTCCGCGTCATGCTGCACTGCAATATGGACGCGGGAGCGACCCTCGTGCGACTGCCAGGTTCCCCATCGCCCAAGCCGTCCGCCAACGTGACCACCGGCGCCGACGTGCTGCGCGACGGCTGGAAGCGCTGGTTCGACGCGTGGGAGTCGGCGACCGCCCGCGCCGCCGAGCACACGCTGCGCCAGTCGTGGCTGCTCGAGCCGAGCGGCATGCTGCTCACCGGCGCGATGCGGGTGAAGGCGCTGTCGGATCGCATGACCGACGCGTGGCTGGGGGCCCTGGGCTTCTCGACCCGCACCGAGCAGCTGCGGATGCAGCACGAGATCAACACGCTGCACTCGCGGATCCTCGATCTGCAGGAGCAGCTCGACGCGCCGCGGACGGAGACGCCATGACCTCGCTGCAGCTCGCCACCCGCGTGGTGTCGGCCCCGCAGATGCTGTTCGACCGCGTCGCCGAGCTCGGCACCCGGCCGCGCTTCATGCTGCGCGATGGAGACGACTGGCGCGCGGTCACGTGGGCCGCGTTCGGCGAGGACGTCGCGAACGCGGCCGCGTTCCTGCGCGGCGACGTCCTGTCGCGGGGCGACCGTGCGGTGATCTTCGCCCACAACCGCGTCGAGTGGATCGCCGCCGCGCTGGCGATCCAGTGCGCCGGCGGGGTGATGGTCCCGGTGTACCCGGCGTCGACCGACGAGCAGGCGGCGTACGTCGTCGAGCACAGCGGCGCCCGCGTCGTCTTCGTCGCCGGCGAGGATCAGTGGCAGCGCGTCCTCACCCAGTGGTCGCGATACGCGGCGGTGCAGTGGTTCGTCGCGCTCGACGATCACGATCCGTCGGCGTGGGCGGCCGGTCTGCGCGCCGAGGGCCTCCCGGCGCCGGCCGCGGGCGAGCTCGAGCGCCGCGTGATCCGCTGGGATCGCATGCAGCAGCTCGGCGCCCAGGCCGGGATCCCGGTCGGGGCGATGCTCGAGCAGATCGCGATGGGCGATCCGGCGCTCATGCTCTACACGAGCGGCAGCACCGGCCTGCCCAAGGGCGTGCCGCTGTCGCACACCAACCTCGCGGTCAACCAGGCCGACTGGATCCTCGCGGTCGCGTCGCAGATGCCCGAGTCGCCCGTCGACCTGCTGTGGCTGCCGATGAGCCACATCTTCGGCTACGGCGAGGCGTGCATCGGCGCGGCGCTCGGGTTCACGACCTACCTGTGCGAGCCCGCCAACGTCATCGACCTGATGCCGAGCGTGCGCCCCAGCGTGTTCATGAGCGTACCGGCGTACTGGCAGAAGCTCGCGGCCAAGGCCGGCACCGGCGATCCCGAGGAGCAGCGGGCGCGGCTCGCCCAGGCCACCGGCGGCCGCCTGCGCTTCTGCCTGTCGGGTGGTGCCGGCCTCGCCTCTGCGGTGAAGCAGCAGCTGTACGCGTGCGGCCTGCTCGTGCTCGAGGGCTACGGCCTCACCGAGTGCGCGCCGACGCTGACGCTCAACCGCCCCGACGCGTTCCGCTTCGACACGGTGGGCAAGCCGCTGCCGAGCGTCGAGCTGCGCCTCGCCGACGACGGTGAGATCCTCGCGCGCGGGCCCAACATCTTCGCCGGCTACCACCGCGACGAGGCCGCGACCGCGGCGGCGTTCGACGAGCAGGGGTGGTTCCACACCGGCGACATCGGCCAGCTCACCGAGGACGGCTTCCTGCAGATCATCGATCGCAAGAAGGAGATCCTCGTCACGGCGGGCGGCAAGAACGTGCCGCCGGCGAACATCGAGCGGCTGCTCGACGCCGATCCCCTCGTGCGCCACGCGATCGTGTACGGCGACGGCAAGAACTACCTCGTCGCAGGGCTCTGGCTCGACCACGAGGCGGTCGACGCCCAGCTCGCGACCGAGTCCGTGTCACCCTCGCGGGCCGAGCGCCAGCGGTGGATCGAGGCGTGGGTCGAGTCGACGCTGGTCCGCGTCAACGCCCAGCTCGCGCGCTACGAGCAGTTGAAGCGCCTGCGCGTGTTCGACGAGCCGCTGACGGTCAACGGAGGCCTGCTGACCGCGTCGCTCAAGATCCGCCGCAAGGCGATCTACGACGCGTTCCGCCCCGACTTCGAGGCGATGTACGCGTGATCACCCCGCGCCTGTTCACGCGGCTGGCGGCCCGCGCCATGCCCGACGTCGGCGTCACGCCGGCCGAGGAGATCCACCGCGAGAACAAGTGGAGGCTCCTGCGCTACCTGCCGCGGGACGACGCGCCGCGCCACCGCACGCCGGTGCTGCTGGTGCCGTCGCTCATCAACCGCCACTACGTCCTCGACCTCATGCCCGGCAAGAGCTTCGCCGAGGACATGGTCGCCCGCGGCCACGACGTCTACATCATCGACTGGGGCACGCCCGGCCCCGAGGATCGCCACCTCGAGTTCGACACCATCTGCGACGACTACCTCGGCCGGGCGATCCGCAAGGTCGCGCGGCGCAGCCCCGAGGGCCGCACGCACGTGCTCGGCTACTGCCTCGGCGGCACGCTCGCGGCGATCCACGTCGCCGCGCACCCCGAGCTCGTCGCGTCGCTGGCCGTGCTCGCCGCGCCGATCGACTTCCACGACGACGGCCTGTTGTCGGTGTGGACGCGCACCCGCAGCTTCGATCCCGCCGCGCTCGTCGCCGCCCTCGGCAACGTGCCGTGGCAGCTGCTGCAGGCCAGCTTCCACCTGTTGCGCCCGACCGCGGGCCTGCGCAAGGCCGTCAACCTGGTCGAGCGCGCGTGGGACGACGAGTTCCTCGACGGCTTCTTCGCCACCGAGCGGTGGGGCAACGACAACGTGTCGTTCCCCGGCGCGTGCTTCGAGCGCTACATCCGCGAGCTGTACCGCGAGAACCTCCTCGTGCAGGGCCGCTTCCGCCTGTCCGGGGTGCCGGTCGATCTGCAGCGCATCACCTGTCCGACCTTGGCGGTGACGTTCGAGGACGACCACATCGTGCCGTGGCGCGGCGCTGCGGCGCTCCTCGACCACATCGGGGCCACGGCCAAGCGGCGCATCCACCTGCGCGGCGGTCACGTCGGGGCGGTGGTCTCGCGCAAGGCGGCCGTGCACCTGTGGCCCGAGCTCTCTGCCTTCTGGATCGACCACGACCGCAGCCGCGTGCGCGCGGCCTGAAGACGCCCCTTCCACAGCCCCTTCGAGACCCCATGGCGATCGCCCACATCCTCTCCACCGGTCGCGCGATCCCGTCGCGCCGCGTCGACAACGCCGAGCTCGAGGGCATCGTCGGCCAGCCGTTCCACGACTGGCTGGTCGCGAACGTCGGCATCCGCGCCCGCCACTTCATGGCCGAGCACGAGACGACCTCCGACCTCATCGTCACCGCCGCGCGCGAGGCCCTGGCCCGCGCCGCGCTGTCGCCCCGCGACATCGATCTCGTCATCGTCGCCACGGACACGCCCGATCAGCCGAGCCCGTCCACCGCTGCGGTCGTCCAGCACAAGCTCGGCGCCCACGGCTCGGGTGTGTTCGACGTCAACTCGGCGTGCGCCGGCTGGGTCACCGCGCTCGACATCGGCGCCCGGTGGATCGCGACCGACGACGACGTGCGCCACGTGCTGGTGTGCGGCGGCTACGGCATGTCGCGGTTCATCGACTTCACCGACAAGACCACCGCGACCCTGTTCGCGGACGGGGCCGGCGCCGTCGTCCTGCGCGCGGGCGAGAAGCCGGGCTTCTGCGCCGGCAAGCTCGTCGCCGACGGCCAGTACCACGACGCGCTCGGCATCTACACCGGCGGCGCGACCCGACCGGCGACCGCCGAGACCGGCCCGGCCCACGTGAAGTTCGTGCGCAAGTTCCCAGCGACGTTCAACGCCGAGAGGTGGCCGCCGCTCGTGCGCGGCACCCTGGCCAAGGCCAACATCACCCTCGACGAGGTCGGCCTGTTCGTGTTCACGCAGCTCAACGCGCGCACCATCGAGACGGTGATGGACAACCTCGGGGCGCCCCGCGATCGCACGCACATGGTGATGGACAAGTGGGGCTACCTCGGCTCGGCGTGCATCCCCGCGGCGTTCGACGACGCGCTCGAGCAGCGGTCGCTGCCGGATGGCGCGCCGATCGTCTTCTGCGCCACCGGCGGTGGTCTGGCGATGGCGTGCTCGGTGTGGCGCCACGTCCGAGGTTGACCCGCGCATGTGGTCACGCCTGTCCGGGTTCCTCGCGCGCGGCCGCTCGTTCGACGAGCTCGACTACGGCATCCCCGTGCAGCAACGCAGCATCGCTGGGTACCGGCTCGCGGTGCACGAGGCTGGCCGCGGTGATCCACCGCTGGTGCTGATCCACGGCCTGGGCAGCGACCTGCGCGTGTGGTCGGAGAACCTCGCGGCGCTGTCGGCCCGCCACCGCGTCGTCGCGTTCGATCTGCTGGGGTTCGGGCGCAGCGACAAGCCGGCAGGCGTGCACGCCCTGGCCGATCACGTCGCCTGCGTCCGCGAGCTCATCGACGGGCTCGGCGGCGCGGCGATCCTCGTCGGCCACTCGATGGGCGGGCAGATCGCCCTGCGGGCGGCGCTGAGCTACCCCGAGCGCGTCCTCGGGCTCGTGCTCGCCGCCCCCGCGGGGCTCGAGCGCTTCGACCCCACGGCGAAGCACTGGATCCGCGCGGTCGTCGACGACGGCTACACCCGCTACGCCTCGCCGCTGCAGGTCGCGATGCGCCACGCGCAGACGTTCCACCGCCCGCCGCCCGCGGCCTGGGCGATGCTGCGCGATCGTCTGGCGGTGATCGACGGCCCGGAGTTCGGCGCGTACTGCCGCGCGGTGACGCAGTCGGTCGCGGCCATGCTCGCCGAGCCGGTGTTCGACGAGCTCGAGGGGATCTCGGCGCCCACGCTCGTGACCTTCGGTCGCCACGACGCGCTGATTCCCAACCGGGTCTTCCACGGTCGCGACACCGAGCGGCTCGCCCGGCACGCGGTCGGGAGGATCCGCGGCGCCCGGCTCGAGATGATCCCCGACGCGGGGCACATGCCCCAGCTCGAGCAGCCGAACCGCTGGAATTCCCTCGCCCTCGACCTCGCCGCGGCGCCCTCGAAGCCGCCGCGCTGACGGCCGATTCGCCACCGCCCCGGGCCCCGGATGTGGGCTGGATCGTGTGCGCTGCAGCAGGTGCTCGGGACGGTGAGGCCTCCCCGAAACCGGGCGTAGAAGCCGGTTGACAGCCCTCCGGGCCGCGGCTATGAAACATGAATCGCTCGTCATGTTGCACCGCAGCGAAGCGGTCCATCGCGGTGCCGATCGAACGACCGTCCCGGAGTCCACCATGCGCTGCTCTGCGTTCCCCGCCTTTCTGATCCTCACTGCTCTGTTTGCCGGCCCCGTCGGCTGTAGTGGCTCGGGCGTGTCGACGACCGCCCGCACCACCACGGACACCGTCGGGGAGACGGGCGACGCGAGTGCCGACGCGGACGCCTCGGCATCGGACGATCCGAGCGCCGACAGCGACTCGCCCTCGGATGACTCGTCGACGGATCCGACGGACGCGACCGACCCGACCGACGCGACGGATCCGACGGACGCGACCGACCCGACGGACGCGACCGACCCCACCGCCGAGGGCACCGACGGGAACGACACCACCCCGGAGCCGGTCGGGCTGCAGGGCGCGTGGCTGAGCGAGGGCGAGAACATCGCCCCGCTGCTCGTCGACCTCACCGGCGCGATGTCCATCACCGCGACCTTCGGCGAGGACACCTTCACGGTCGTCACCATCGACGACCAGGGCCAGGAGGTCCAGCAGGTCGGGGTCTATGCCGCGACCCCGTCGGGCGTCGGCGAGATCTACGACATCGTGCTCGACCAGACGATGCCGTCGGTGATCACGGTCGAGGGCATCTACGAGGTCGACAACAGCACCGACCCACCGACGCTGCGCTACGAGGTCGTGCAGACCGAGCCCGGCGTGGGCGCGGTGCCGCCGACGGCCGAGGGCGGCTTCGGCTCGACGTCGTTCGGCGCCGACCTCACCCAGATCTACGTCCGTCAGTAGCCGGAACGGACGCGCCGTCATGTTCGTCTCGTCGCTCGCCTCCTCGTTCGCGCTCGCGCTTGCCTTCGCGCCGCCGCCCCCGCCCGAGCCCGATCCCCTGGTGGAGAAGGCCCCCGAGCAGATCAAGCGCACGCAGAAGGAAGACAGCGCGTTCCAGATCTACGGCTACTTCCTGACCCGCGCCGAGATGACCAACGTCTCGCCGCAGAACGACCTGTTCAAGGGCCAGATCGTCGGGCGACTCTTCGGGCCCAACACCACGACGACGTCGCCCGATCGCGCGATCTTCCTCGAGCAGCGGCTCATCCCGTTCATCATCGCCGAGCCCAAGCTGCTCGACCGGCGCGCGCGCCTGCGGGCGTCGTTCGAGCTCGACTGGACGTTCGGCGACACGTCGAACTCGACCGGCGGCAACTTCGGCTCGGCGATCACCGCCGACCAGGTCAATCTCCAGACCCAGAACGTCGCGGTCGAGATCGACCTGTGGAAGGGCTGGTCGGTCAACGTCGGCCTGCAGCGGCTCTACGACACGGCGCTCGATCCATACCGCACGCCGATCTCCAACATCCAGCTGTCGGGCAACCGCATGGCGTTCTGGGGGACGGACGCGGTCGGCGTGGTGCTGCACGGCAACCAGTGGGGCCAGCGCTTCAAGATCGGCGCCTACCAGCTCTACGAGAACCTCATCCAGAAGGACGACGACGTCGCGCTGTTCGAGCTCGCGACCGATCGCCACCTCGGCAAGACGTGGCACGTCGGCGGGCACCTCCGCTACCTGCGGGACGCGTCGATGGGGCAGGGCGGCATCGGCATCCTCGGCCAGGGCCCCGACAGCTCGCTGGTCGACTACAACGGCGGCTACCGCTTCACGATCCCCGACGGGACCGAGTCGTGGCGCGGCCACTTTGCGTGGGTCGGCGGCGACACGTCGTTCAACCCGGAGCTCACCGCGGGACGCTTCGGCGGCTCGGCGTTCGCGGTCGGCAACTTCGGCCAGATCGTCACCTCGATCCCCAACCAGCCCGGCGACTACCAGAAGCTCGCCAACGTGCTGGGCGTCGCGGCCAACGTCCGCGCCGCGGCGCGGTGGGGCAAGAGCCCGCGCGATCACGTGACCCTCGACGTGCTCTACACCTCGGGCGACCACGACGGCCTCGAGGACGGCACCTACAGCGGCGTGGTCACCGGCAACACCTGGGGCTCGCCGGCGGCGGTGTTCACCACCTTCGGCACCTACCTGCTGCTCCCCCACGCCAACGTGGTCAACCGCTTCTACGCGGCGGCGACGGACATCTCGAACATCGGCTACGGGCTCACGGCGGCGTCGCTGGGCTTCGGCGCCGACATCGTCCGCAACCAGCTGTACGGCCGCATCGGCGGCGCAGTGGCGCAGTCGAACATCCAGCCCGTCGGTGGCAAGAAGTTCATGGGCGCGGAGGTCAACGGCACGATCTCGTGGCGCGTGCGACCGCTGCTCAGCATCGAGGGCCACGCGGCGTACCTGCGCCTGGGCGACTACTTCCGCAGCCCCGAGATCGTCACGGGCAGCACCGGCGCCGGGCGGCCCAAGGATCCATGGACGGTCTTCCTCACCCTCAAGTGGCTGCTCGTCTGATCGGGAGGTGATGACGCCATGACCAAGCTCCGAACCACCTCCGCGCGCCTGCTCGGCCGCACCCTGTTCGCCACGACGCTCGCCGCCACGCTCGGTGCGGGCTGCCGCACCAAGCCCGGCCTGCCGTTCGCCGCGCTCGAGTACCCCATGACGACGCGGACCGTCACGGTGGGCACCGCCGAGATCGCCGTCCACGACGTCGGCAAGGGCGAACGCACCATCGTGATGATCCACGGCCTCGGCAGCTCGATGCCGGCGTGGACCAAGAACATCGCCGCGCTCGCCCGCGACCATCGCGTCGTGACCATCGACCTGCCCGGCTACGGCAAGAGCAGCAAGTCGAACTACGAGTACACGATGCGCTTCTTCGCCAAGGCCGTGCACGGCGTCGTGCGCGAGCTCGACCTGTCGCGGGTCGTGCTGGTCGGCCACTCGATGGGCGGGCAGATCGCGATGACCTACGCCCTCGACTACCCGGACGCCGTCGAGGCCCTGGTGCTCACGTCGCCCGCGGGGCTCGAGCCGTTCAAGGACGGCGAGGCGCAATGGCTGGCGCAGATGACCACGCCGGCGTTCACGTGCGCCGCCGACGACGAGGCGGTGTGGGTCCGCCACGCGCAGAACTTTTTCAAGCCGCCCAAGGACGCCGACTTCATGGTGAAGCACCGCATCGCGGTGCGCGGCGGGCCGGACTTCGCGGACTACTGTGTCGCGGTGTCGCGCTCGGTCGCGGGCATGCTCGACGAGCCGGTGCTCGATCGCGTGCCGGAGATCGACGTGCCGGTGCTCGTGCTCTTCGGCGAGGCCGACGCGCTGATCCCCAACCCGTTCCTGCACGGCGGCAGCACCGTGAAGCTGGCGAAGAAGGCGGTCGAGAAGTTCCCCGACGCCGAGCTCGTGCTGCTCGAGCGGGCCGGGCACATGGCCCAGTTCGAGCAGGCGGAGAAGTGGAACCGCGCGGTCGTCGACTTCCTCGACGATCACAAAGAAGCGCCGACCAACCGCCGCGCCCGCAAGCCCTACCGCGGTGCGCCCGGGGGCGCGGTCGTCCCGTTGTACGCGCCGGGGACGGACCCCGACGATCCGGAGTCGACCCCCGCGCCGCGCCCCGCGAAGCCGAAGCCCGAGCCCGAGCCCGCGCCGAAGCCGGACCCCGAGCCCGAGATCGTCCCCGAGTCGCCGACGCCCGCGGCCCCGCCCGCGCCCGCTGCCAACGGAGCCCCGTCATGAGCCTCGCGATCGCGCTGACCCTGTTGCTGACGTACCTCGGCGCCGTCTACTGGCTGTCGTGGATCGGCATGAAGAAGACGACGTCGCTCGCCGGCTTCGCGGTGGGCAACGGCGACATGGGCCCGATCATGGTCGGCGTCGTGATGGCCGCGTCGATCGCCTCGACCGCGACGTTCGTCATCAACCCCGGCTTCGTCTACACGCACGGGCTGTCGGCGCTGCTCCACTACGGCGTGGCCGCGCAGGCCGGCGTGGCCGTCGGACTGTTCGCGGTGTGCCGCGGCTTCCGCCAGGTCGGCGCCGCGCACGGAGTGCTCACGGTCCCCGACTGGATCCGCGTGCGCTACGGCAGCGAGCGGCTCGCGCTGGTGTTCGCGCTGCTCAACCTGCTGTCGATCGCGTTCGTCGTGCTCATCATGGTCGGCTGCGCCTTCCTGGTGGTCGCGTTGCTCGGTGTGTCGTACCCGATCGCGCTCGCCGGCACGCTGCTCGTCGTCTTCAGCTATGTGCTGCTGGGCGGCACCTACGCCCACGCGTACACCAACGTCGTGCAGGCCGCGATGATGGCCGTGGTGGCGCTGCTGCTGTTCGCCAGCGGCCTCGAGCACTTCGCTGGCGGCATGCTGCCCGCGATGGAGGCGGTGTCGACCAACTGGGCCTCGGCGATCAACCCCGACAGCGAGCTCTACGGCTCGGTGTTCGCGGTCTTCGTCAGCGCGTTCCTGGTGACCTTCGCCTTGATGCTGCAGCCGCACATCCTGACCAAGGTGCTGTACCTCCGCCACGAGCGCGACATCCGGCGCTTCATCATCACCGCGGTCATCATCGGCTTCATCTTCTCGCTGTGCCTGTTCGTCGGGATCTACGCGCGCCTCGACGGCATGGACTACGACGTCGCCCGGCAGGACCGCGTGGTCACCGAGTACGTCATGGGCGCCTTCGGCGACGGCCTCGGCGGCGACATCATGGCCTCCGTGATGCTCGTGACGCTGCTGGCCGCGGGCATGTCGACGCTCGACGGCATCCTCGTCGCGCTCTCGGCGATGGTGGTGCACGACCTCGTGCTGCGCGGCCGGCATCGCAACGCGGACGCGCGCGTCGGCCTGCGGGCGTCGCGGATCGCCCTGGTCGGCGTGGGCGTCGTGTCGTTCCTGCTGGCCCTCGATCCCCCGCAGCTCGTCGGCCTCTTCGCGCAGCGCGGCGTCTACGGCCTGGCGGCGGCCTCGTTCGCGCCGATCGTCCTGGGCGTGCTGGTGCGCGGCGCGATCCCGGTGTGGGTCCCCGCGTCGTCGGCCGCGATCGCGTTGGTGCTGCACCTCGGGCTGCAGAGCTGGGGAGGGATCACGAACCCCGCGGTGTCGTCGGCGTGGGCGATCCTCGCCAGCATGTCGATCGCGACCGCGAGCCTCGTCGTCGCGCGCCGCTTCGCCGGAGCTGCGAGCGCCGAGCCCATCGCGCCCGCGGGGGAGGAGTCCTGATGGCGAACCCCGCCGCCGACGCCCACGAGCCCGCGACCGCCCGCGGCCACCGCACGCGCCAGAAGGTCCTCGACGCCGCCGAGGTCGTGTTCGGCACGCGTGGCTACGAGGCCGCCTCGATCGTCGACATCACGCGCGCCGCGGGCATCGCCCAGGGCACGTTCTATCTGTACTTCCCCAGCAAGAAGGCGGTGTTCGCCGAGCTCGTCGGCGAGCTCGGGGCCAAGCTGCGGCGCACGCTCGCGGCCGCCGTCGCCGACCTCGACGATCGACTCACGGTCGAGCGCGCGGGTTTGCACGCCTTTCTCGGCTTCGTCCGTGAGCACCGCAACCTCTACCGCATCATTCGTCAGGCGGAATTCGTCGACGAGGCGTTGTACCGCGACTACTACAGCAAACTCGCCGAGGGCTACCGCGTGGGCCTGGCGCGCGCGATGACCGAGGGCCAGATCCGCAAGCTCGACCCCGAGGCGGTCGCCTTCGCGTTGATGGGAATTTTCGACTTCCTGGGGATGCGCTGGGTCCTGTGGGAGGGCAAACTCCCGCCGCAGCACGTGCTCGACGATGTCTTCGCGCTGGTGCGCGACGGCCTGGGTCTGCAGTCGAGTACCTTCAACGCCCGAGCTAGCAACGCGCCCAAGAGGTCCCGATGAAGCCGTCGCGTCCGCGTCTCGCAGTGATCCCCTTCGTCGCGCTCGTCGCGGTCGCACCGCTGGCGTGCTCGGACGACGCCGGCCACGACGACGACGACGACGGCGCGGGTGGCAAGGCCGACGACATCGACACGACGTTCGAGTCGGGGATCGCGGTCACGGCGTCGTCGGTGCAGGCGCTGCAGGGCGATCTCTCCGCGGTCGTGCCGGCGGTCGACGACCTCGTCATCGGCGGCGGCCTCGCGACGTCGACGTACCTGCGGCCGATGGGCCCCGTGGGTCCGTACGGTCCGATCGGGCCCTACGGTCCGCTCGGCGTGCTCGGCCCCGTGGGCAGCGGCGCCTGGACGCCGCAGACCGTGATCGGACTCGGTGCGCCGTGGAACGCGTTCGCCGACGCGCTCACCGACGTCGGTGGACCGTTGTCGGCGAAGGGGCCGCTGGGCAGCAAGGGCCCGCTGTCGCGCGCGTACTGGGACGCGCTCGCGAAGTCCTTCGCGACCGGCTCCGACTTCGTGCTGCAGCTCGAGACCGGCGGACTGTTCGCGCCGCTCGGGCCGCTCGGGCCGCTCGGCGCCCTCGGTCCGCTCGGGCCGCTCGGCCCCGTCGGCGCCCACGGCTACCTCGCCGACGACGACGGCAACTGGACCACCGACGGTGACTGCCACCACGACGACGAGGTCGGCATCTGCCGCACCGTCGACGTGCCGTGGAAGGCCGGCCAGAAGCGCACCTACGAGCTCTTCGAGCGCTACGGCGAGGCCTTCGCGGCCGCGATGCCCGACAACGACACCTCGTTCATGGTCGAGGGCACCATCAACGACGGCCCCGATGTCTTCGTGTCGAACAACCGCACCACGCAGGCGGTGACGATCGTCGCGTTCGGCAGCTGGACGATGTACCCGTTCGCCAACGCGATGGGCTTGCTCGCGTCCTCGGCGCTGATCGGCTACGCGACGCCGACGATCGTCCCCGGCATCGTGTTCCCGTTCAACCTGTACGACCACGCCCGCAGCTTCGACGACGTCGATGTGACGGTCGAGGTCGAGCTCGACGGCCGCACCGTCGCGACGCTCGTCTCCGACACCACCGACTTCGTCGATTGGGTCCACGTGCAGGTGCCCGCCGGCGCCGTGCTGCGCACCCACGTCGACGTCGCGTCGTCGTGGTGGGCGCCGTGGCGCGCCGTGGCGGCCGAGTACCGGCTGTTCGTCGTCGGCTCGACCGCGCCGCTGGTGAACACGCGCGTCGCCGGGCCACACCAGCTCACGATCCCCTATTCGTCGCTCTGAACCCACCGTGGAGGCCGCACCCGTGACACGTCGCATCGCCCAGCTCAGCGTCGCACCCCTCGCAGGACTCATCGCCGTCGCCGCGTTCGCCACCGAGGCCCAGGCTGCGTGGGAGAGCCGATCGATCGCCGGGATGACGGTCGAGGTGTACACGCCGGCGTCGACGAGCCCGATCGGTACCGGCCGCGGCGTCATGATCCCGCTGCACGGCTGCACGCAGACCGCGGTGCAGCTCCGGGACTACGGCAACTTCGAGCACACCGCCGAGGAGTTCGGCATGGTGATCGCGATCCCGCTGGTGCCGAACGGCGGTGTGGTCGCCGGGTGCTGGAACTACTACGGGGCGATCCACACCCGCTCGAGCGGGCACAACGGCAACCTGATCGAGCTCGCCGAGACGTTGCGCGACGACGCGGCGCTCGCCGTCGACCCGGCGCAGATCTACCTCGCGGGCTTCTCGTCGGGCGGTGGCCAGGCCGTGGTGGTCGGCTGCCTCGCGCCTGATGTGTTCGCGGGGGTCGGCATCGCGGCGGGGCCGTCGCTCGGCACCTCGGTGTCGCAGATCTCGTCGGTGTCCACGACCGCGGCGCAGGCGGCCACGCTGTGCAATCAGTTCGCGGGGACGAACAGCGGTGACTTCGCGACGCAGCTCGCGGTGGCGTTCACCGACACCTCGGACTTCACGGTGGCCCAGGGCTACGCGGCGGTGAACGCCGACATGTTCGCGTCGATCTACGGCGGCGGCGCGGCGCTGGCCTCGAGCCCCTTCGACATGGCGAGCCTGCCGGGGACCACGCCGGCGGGCAGCGGCAGCGAGTACGACGACGCCGATGGCCCGCGCATCGCCGCGCTGGTGTCCACCAACGGCTCGGGCCACGCGTGGCCGTCCGGCTCCGGCATGGGCGGGCTCGGCCTGTCGTTCGTGTCGGGCAACGGCCTCGACTTCGCCAACTACCTCGCCGAGTTCTTCACCGCGAACAGCCGCCGCGCCACGGGTGACTGGAACCCCGGCGACGACGACGGCGGTGTGGACACGGGCGCGGCCGACGACGACGGCAACACGGACGCGGGCGACGGCACCGCGCCGGGCACCGACGACGGCGGCGACAGTGACGGTGGTGGTGCGGGCACCGACGGCGACGGCGGCGATGCGGGCGACGCCGAGGACGACGGCGGCGCCGCGAGCGTGGCGACCTTCGGCCAGGACGACGGGCGCATCGAGCCGAGCGGGTGCCAGTGCAACGCGGGTGATCGCGGCACGGGCGAGCTCGCGGGGCTCGGGCTCGGGCTGCTCGCGCTGTGGCGACGCCGCCGCGCGAGGGGCTGACGGGCGGCGGTCAGCTGGCCGCGTACGCGTCGACGGACGCGAGGTCGCGGTGGCGATCGTGGGCGATCACGATCTCGGCCAGGGCGTCGCGGCCGAGCGCGCGGTAGCCCGCGACGAGCAGGTCGCGGGCCCGCTCGCGCTCGCGATCGTCCCGGCGGCTGCTTGGTCGTGCGACCCCACTCGGTCTGTGCGACGTGCGCGTCGAGCTCCTCGAACTCCGCGAGCGCAGGGAGCAGCGCGGCCGCGTCCACACCGTCGGAGCGCCACTGCGGGGCGCCCATCAGGGGTACGCGGCCCAATCGCCGCCTTGGCGCGGAACTTCAACCCGGAAATCGACCACCCGCATGAAGCCGGCCCCCGCGGGCCGCATCAACCCCCGGATGAGGCTGAAACCACTCGCTTCGGGGTTGCTCGTGCTGTGGAAACTCGTTGGGTGTTCGACGCCGGTCGCCGACGTCGGCGGAGTGTCCATGGCCACAGACCCTCAGGCCTCGTCCGACTCGACCGCTGATGCTTCAGGCTCGGCCACCACCGGCGTCGACCCCACCTCGTCATCGGGTGGAAGCTCAACCAACGGCACCCCACTACCAAAGCTCGACGTAGGCGCACCGACGGGCGGCATCGACAGCACCGGTCCGACCGAGTTCTGCGAGGTCCCGGACGACGGAACCGACGCGCCAGGGCCGTGCGACTACTTCGATCCCGTCTTGCAGTGGGAGTGGGGCGGCGACGGGGCCACCGCCCAGAGCGCCACGACGCCGTTGGTCGCCAATCTCACCGACGACAACAACGACGGGAACGTCGACCTGTGCGACACCCCAGACGTCGTCGTCCTTGCCTGGGCCCAGGCCGGCAACGCGGGTCCCGGCTACCTGTACGTCCTCGACGGGCAGACCGGTATCGAGCACTTTCACATCGACACCGGCCTCGACGACATCAACCCCGCCTTGGGCGACATCGATTCCGACGGGCTGCCCGAGCTCGTCGCCCAGACGTTCGATGGCGGGATCGTGGCGTTCGAACACGACGGAACGCTGAAATGGCAATCTACCTCGCGGGTGTGGCCGCGTTTCAACGCGATCTCGCTCGCCGATCTCGAGGGCGACGGTGATGTGGAGATTCTGCTGCCCGGCGGACTCGTGCTCGATCACGACGGGCTCGTCGTGGTGCCTTCGTACCTCGGCGCTTCCGATGATTTCTGGGAGGGAAGTACGCCAATTGCGATGGACCTCGACGGTGACGGCGATCTCGAAGTCCTCGAAGGGCGCCGCGCGTTCCACCATGACGGAACGCCGATGTGGCAGGTCGCCGGCCCGGACTGCCCGCAGCCCCCCGAGGGAGCTGACATCATGCCGGCCGTCGCCGACCTCGACGGTGACGGCGCGCCCGAGGTGTTTCTCTCGGGAAACGCCGACAACGGCGCGGCGATGTTCTGTATCGTCGGTGCGGGCGGCGAGGTCGAGCGCTCGCAGTTGGTGCTGCCTGAGGCAGCTGACGCCATCGATTGGTTGCGCCCGCCCGCGGTCCACGACATGGACGGTGACGGCGACGCTGAGGTCGGGATCGGCGGCAGCAGCCACTATTTCGCGGTGCTGCGCGTGGCCGCCGGCGGAATCGAGACGATGTTCGTGGCCAACGACCTCGACGACACCGGGAACGCTGGGGCGACGGCCTTTGACTTCCTGGGCGACGGCACCGCCGAGGCCATCTACATGGATCAGAGCCGGCTGGTGGTGTACGCCGCGAGCGGCGAGGTCGAGATGAGCATCCCGCGCACGAGCTACACTCAAATCGAGTATCCGGTGGTGGCCGATGTCGACAACGATGGGTCCGCGGAGTTCGTCGTCACCTCCAACGGCGGCAGTCCCCCGGTGCGGGTGTACCGGGACGCTCGCGATCGCTGGGTACCGGCGCGCCGGATCTGGAATCAACATGCCTATCACGTCACCAACGTGCGCGAGGACGGCACGATCCCAGCCCACCCAGCTCCGCACTGGGAGCAGCTCAACACGTTTCGCACCCAAGCCCAGATCGCAGTGACCGGTGGCGCCTGTCGCCCCGCTGGCTGACGTGTCGTCGGAGGCGGTCGCGCGCACAGCGTGCCCCCGCGTCGGGCCCCACCCGAAGGGAGCGCCCGCAAGGCGACCGCAGTGGTGACATTTGGTGACGATGTCGAACCTTGCATGACGGTGAGCCCCACTGCTGTCGGGGATCGTATCGATGGTGGCGGCCAAGACGATGGTCATTCTCGCTTTCCCCCTGGCGTCGGCGATCCAAGCTCCCCCGGCGGCACAGCCGCGGGTCGAGTTCGCCCTGCACTACGCCGCCCCGCCCGAGTGTTCGGAGCAACCCGAGCTGCTCGCGCTCCTCGAGCACGACCTCGGTGCTCGCGCCGTCGTGGTCGACGGCGCCGCGATCGCCGTTCACGCGATCATCGTCGCTGTACCCCGGAACGGCTATCGCCTGACGTTCGAGGTGATCGATCGCGGCGGCAGCACTGGCGTGAGCGAGCTCCGTGACGGCGCCTGCGCATCGTTGGTTCGCGCGGTGGCGCTGCGCACGTCGTTGGTCTTGGCGAACGTCCTGGCATCCGCACCCGAGAGGTCGCCGGAGGTCGCCGCGACCTCGGCGGCGGTGCGCTCGGCGTGTCCGACCCTCCCGACCCGATCGTGCCCCGCGAGCGCCCCGCTCCCGGCGGGGCCGGCCCAGCGCTCGAACTCGTCGACGCGCTTTCGCGTGCGGCTGGCCGGCGGCGGCGAGTTCTTCGGCGCTGGCCTCCACGGCACCGTCGCCGCGACCGGCATGGTGCGCGTCGCCGAGGTGCACGCTGCGGTGGTGCAGCTCGAGATGCGGGGCAGCCATGCCGTGCCCACGCGCTACGCCCTCGCCCATGATCGGCGCGCCGGTGTTCGCGTGCATCTGGGATGGATCACCCCAGCGGTGTGCTTGCGCTCTGAGCTCGGCAAGCTGGCGATCCCGCTGTGCGTGGGCGTCGAGTTCGGCGTCATGGTGGCCCGCGGATTCGGCATCCGCCGGCCTGAGACGAGCCGCACATCGTGGGTCGCGATTCCCGTGCGCACTGGGTCCGTCGTCGGCCTGACGCGCCACATCGGGCTATTCGTGGAGTTCGAAGCTGCGCCTCTCGTGATCCGCCCGGGGGCGCGGGTCGTCGGCCTGCCGCTCGTGTATCGGGCGGGGCCCATCTCGGCGCGGGTGTGGGCTGGCGTGGAGATTCGACTGGGATCGATGTAGCCCACCGCCAGGCGTGAGAGGAATCGGTCCCTCCGGACAAGTTGACTATGAATGACCGAGGCTACGGCAGTCCGGGTCGCCGACGACTTCGCGGCGTTCTTCGCCCGGCACTTCGCGTTCGTATGGCGCAGCCTGAGGCATCTGGGCGTCACGGTCGAGGAGGCCGAGGACGTAGTTCAAGAGGTGTTCATCGTCGCCTACCGTCGTCGCGAGTGTCTCGACGAACCCGCGCGTGGGTGGTTGTTCGCGGTGGCGCGAGGACTCGCGGCGAACGAGCGGCGACGGCGACGTCGGTCGGAGCGGCGCCTCGACGCCCTGGTCGCAGCCCCGTCGGTTGGTGGGCCGATTCCGTGCGAGCGCCTCGACGCGATACTTGCACTGAACCGCCTGTTGGCCGAGCTACCAGAGGATCAAGCGCTGGCGCTACTGCTGTATGACCTCGAGGGGCTGCGGGGTCCGGAGATCGCCGAGGCGCTCGGGGTCCCGGTCGCGACCGCGTACTCGCGCATCCGGTTGGCGCGATGCCGGCTCGAGCGACTCGTCGTGGAATGCCGGCAAGGAGGAAGCGATGGTCGATGACGGCCCGCTGAGCGACGCCGCGCTCGGCCTGCTACAGGAGCACGGGCGGATGCTTGCGCCACCCCATGACGGTGCGAAGCTGCTGGCTTCGATTCTCCGCCGACTGGATGCACCCGTGGCAGCATCCCCCGCGCCCGTGCCCGTGCACGTGTCCGGGTGGTTGCGGCGCCTATCCATCGTGGGCGGTGCCTGTGTGCTGGGGTTCGGACTGGCCGGCTTGCGAACGACGGATCCGCCGAGGGCGCGACTCAGTCACGCGCCCCTGACCAACGCGCAGGTCGAACCCTCCGCGACGACGTCGCCAACCGCGGCCGTCGAGGCGAGCGTGGCTCGGCCGGATGACGCGACGATCGGGCCGAGCGTGGCGCGGTCGGCTGCCGCAGGCACCGTCGCAGCGATGCCCCCGGCGACGAAACCCCCACGACGGCCCTCCTCCGATACCCAGGACCTCGCCGCCGAGTTGGCGTTGCTCGAGACGGCGACGGCGGCGTTCGGGGCCGGGCGATGGGCGGCCGTGGGCGTCGCACTCGACGAACATCGTCGGCGGTTTCCCGCCGGCCAGCTGGGCAGCGAACGCGAGGCGACCGTCGTGATGCTGGCGTGCGCCCGCGGCGATGCGGGTGCGACCGACCACGCGCTCGCGTTCCTGACACGACCGCAAGCCGCTCCGTTTCGCAATCGCATCGCCTCGATGTGCCAAGTGGTGCGTGCGGGCGGTGCGATGGCCGGTCCGGCGCCTCGAAAACCCGCCGCAACGCCGCCGTGATGCAGACGCGCCGACCCGGACAACCGCATGATCATGGGCTCCCACCACCGCGCGATCACGCTGACGACGCTCTCAGTTCTCGCGTGCACACCCGAACCCGTGAACGGCGGGGCGTTGTCCGACAACACGACCGTCGTTCTGAACACGAGCTCGGACGGGGTCACGTCGTCGGGCCCGTCGTCCGCGAGCACGGGAGACGCGTCGAGTGCGACCGACGCAGTCAAGCTCGACGTGGGCGTCGCCGCCGACGACCCGCTCGATCATGGCTGCAGCCCCGCACCCGGCGAGATGCCGGGCCCGGACAACCCCGAGGGCGGCAGCGACGTCGGCTTCTCCAACATCTGGGTCGCCGACAGCGAAGGAACGACGGTGCTGAAGATCGACACGCGCACGATGCAGGAGCGCGCGCGCTACCGTACTCATGCCCAAACCACCGCCTCACCCTCGCGTACCTCGGTGAGTCTGAACGGCGACGTGGCCGTCGCCAACCGCGGGACGGGCGCCGACGGTGCGGCGGGCCAAAGTGGCGTGACCGTGATCAGTACCCGCGCCGAGACTTGTATCGATCGCAATGGTGACGGTCAGTTGCAGAGCTCCACGGCCGCGGGCGACCTGCTCGACTGGGAGTCCGACGAATGCGTGATCTGGCACCGCTCGTTCGATGCCCCGTCCAATCGCCCGGTGGCGTGGACCTCGGGCAGCTACGACGCCGAGGCCTGTCGCTGGGTGGACACCTACGTGTGGACCGCGACTTCGGCCGCCCCCGGGACCGCTCGGGTACTGCTGCTCGACGGCGACGACGGCGAGATCGTCGGGGACGTGGTCATTGATGGTTGGACTACCAACGACGATCGCGTCGTGTATGGAGGCGCAGTCGACAGCCACAACGACTTTTGGTTCATCCCACCCGATGGTAACCAGCTCGGCCACGTGCGATTCGACGATCTGACTTACGAGGTCATCGAGGGTCCCGATCACGGCGACTACGGGATCTTCGTCGACAGCAGTGATCGGGTGCTCATCGCCAACGGCTCGCTCGCGCGCTACGACCCCGCCGACGGTACCTGGGTGGTGGGTAGCTGCCAGTGCACGCAGATCGGCCAACGCCCAAACGGCGAACTGTGGGCGAACTCGCTGGTGCAGATCGACCAGAACAGCCTGAATACCCTCACGCCGCCGGACGCACAGCCGGGCGCTGGGGCGCCCTGGGGCATGTCTTTCGACATCGATGGTCACTTGATGGCCGTCTACTTCGACCGCGTCGAGCGGCGCGACGTCGACTCAGGCGAGACCCTTGGCTTTCACCCCACCGACAACCCGCTCTTCTACACGTACTCCGACATGACGGGCTGGGGCCTGCTCAACGTCGTGAACCCGGCAGGATGAATTCCATGGGCGAGCACAGAGGCACAACTCTACCGCATGCATCCGCGTGCACTCACGACGGCCCTTCACGCGGCGTCGCATGGACGATCGCAATCGTGTTCGCGACATCGGCATGCACGGATGTGCGCGATGCGCCGCCGGTCGAGCACGTCGATGGATCGACGAGCTCGACCGGCGGGACTGGCACGTCGAGCGACGACACCACCGGAGCCGACGCTGCTGCGGACGACGCCGGCGGCAGCGAGGTGGCGTCGAGCTGCGGCGAGCTATGCACGCGGAAGATCGATTGCGGGATCGACGTGGACGCCTACCTGTGCGCGCTCGCGTGCGCCCAGGACCTCTTGCCCTGGGCCGACGTGCCCGGCTGTGCCTCGGCCAAGGTCGACGAGTTTGCGTGCGCGACCGGGCTCGCGTGCGACGAGCTGACGGCGTACCTGGTCGATCCCAAGGCGGGCCCCTGTGGCGGACAGGCCGACGCTGCATCGGCGGTTTGTGATCCTACATGCGATCTGGTCACGAGCACCGGCAATCCAGCCGCGATGACGTGCGGGGCTGTGTTCGAGTGCGGCGTGGACCAGCGCACGATCGACTGCGCGAGTGGGCAATGCGTGTGCGCCATCGCCGGTGTGACGGTCGAGATGTGCGAGCGTCCGGGCGAGTGCTCCGGCGAGGCGGCCAGCGTTCCGGGGTACTGGGAGAACGCGGGCGAAACCTGCTGCAGGTGGACCGGACTCGTCGACGAGGCCGGGTGACGCTCGGACCTCCCCCGAAATTTCGCGAATCG
>LNFM01001369.1_pt1 | contig 55890 bp, 49 predicted proteins | sample 596031 | NCBI WGS metagenome assembly LNFM01 (sample SAMN04254537, study PRJNA301005) | activated carbon metagenome | isolation source: dual media filters at the Ann Arbor, Michigan drinking water treatment plant | place: USA: Ann Arbor
GGCCGCAATCCCGCATCGACGACCTGATGCCATGGGCCTACGCCACGGTCGAAGCAGCCTGAACGGTCAAGGTGCGAGCGGGACACCGCTTACGGTTCTGGGTGGATTGGTAGAGTCCCTACTGTCGGAAGTCATCAATCCGCTTTGTGCAGAGTATCCGCAGATTACTCCGCCTGATCTCAAGGGATGCAGCACTCCTGTCGTTGGTCGCTTGCTCAGTCAGAATTGGGACGAGAGCTAGAGATCCCGTTGGTGAGCCAGTTGCTTTACCGGCTGTTTTGTTGTCCGCCACGCGCCCACCCACGCCCCAGCCCCCCGCCTACGCCCGCCGCCTCCAGGCGCTCATCTGGTCCGCTGACGTGTGGACGTGCAGCACCACCGGCTTGTCCTTCACCGCGAACGCGCGCCGGACGGCGTCGGGAACGTCGGCCGCGGCCGTCAGCGTGATGCCCTCGGCCCCGAACGACCGCGCCCACATGGCGAAATCCGGGTTCGTGAGGCGCGTCGCGTTGACGTAGGGCCGCCCCGGATAGCGCATCTCGTGGTGCATGCCGATGGTGCCGTACATGCTGTTGTCGGAGATGACGAGGATCGGATTGGCGCCGTACTGCCGCGCCGTCGCGATCTCGTTCCCCGTCATCAGCGCGCCGCCGTCACCCGCGAAGGCAACGACCTGCCGGCCCGGAAATCGGAGGCCTCCCGCGACCGCCATCGGCATGCCCGCGCCCATGGCGCCGACCACCGAGGCGAGGAACGTCTGGCCCGGCCTGAAGCCGATGTAGCGGTGGATGAAGCTCGAGAAGTTGCCCGCATCCGACGTGACGATGGCGTCGGGCGCGAGGTGCTTTCCGATCTCGACGACGACGGCCGCGAAGTTGATGCCGTCGCTGGTCGCCTCCCACTCCGGCGCCATCAGCTTCCGGTGGATGGCATGGAGCCCCGCGACCCAGCCCGAGCGCTTCGCCGCGTCGGCGGGCGGCGTCCGCGCGAGGAGGCCCCGGATCAGCGCCTGAGGATCGCTGACGATGCCGAGATCGGGACGCCACACGCGGCCGATCTCATTGGGGTCGGGCCAGACGTGAACGAGCGGGAGCTGCGGCTGCGGCGCCGTCGGGAAGGTGTACGACTGGCTGACGGAATCCGTGATCCGCTCGCCGAGCGCGATCAGGAGGTCGGCTTTTTTCATCTCGTCGAGCAGCGGCTTCGGCACGCGAATGCCCATGTAGCCGCCGTAGTTCGGATGCGCGGCGTCGAAATGACAGGGCCGCCGGTGCGTCGGGCTAACGGGAAGCATCCAAGTTTCGGCAAGACGACGCAGATCGTCCGTCACGCTCTCGCCGATGAGCCCGCCGCCGACCCAGACCAGCGGTCGCTCGGCCTTCGCCAGCATGTCCGCCAGCCGCTCCAGATCCTCGGGTCGGGGCCCCGGATAGACGCGCGGGCGCGGCTGGTCGATCGGCACGTCGGTCTCGTCCGCGAAGATGTCCTCGGGGAGGACGACGGCGACCGGCCCCGGCGTGCCGCTCTCGGCGAGATGAAACGCCCGCGCGATCGCCTCCGACGCCATCTCGGGCTCGTTGACCTCGATCACCGACTTGGTGACGTCGGAGAGAAGCCGCGAGTAGTTCTGCTCCTGCAGCGCGAGGCGGCCGTAGTCTTTCCGCTCCACCTGCCCGATCAGCATCACGAGCGGCGTCGCATCGTGGAACGCAGTGTGAAGCCCGAGCATGGCGTTCGAGAGCCCCGGCCCGCGGCTGACGACACAGACGCCCGCCCGGTCCCGCATCCGCCCGTCCGCGACCGCCATGAACGCGGCCCCACCTTCGTGCCGGCAGACGGCGAGGCGGATCGAATTCATGTCGGAGAGCGCGTCGGTGAGCCCGAGATAGCTCTCGCCCGGCACGCAGTAGACGAGATCCACGTCGTGGGCCTTCAGGCTTTCCGCGAGCACGCGGGCGACGGTCTTGCTCATGGGGGCGGTCCTCGGCTTGGGGCTCGGCAGGCGGGTGACAGGGAGAATGCTAAGTCAATCGGCGAGCGCCCGCCAACCGCCATGATCGGGGACCGCGCATCGATACGCGCGGGGCCCTAAAGCATTGTCTCCGCGCAACATCAATTCTCTCTGGACACGCGCTATCGCGGCGCTAGTCTCGGTTGCCGAAGCCCCCGGCCGAGCCGCGATCGGTGGGCGTGACCTGAGCGCGCCGGAGGGCAGTCGCGTGAAGCTGACCGACCTCACCACCTATGCCGAGGCGCAGCAGGCCTACACGAGCGACGCGCTCTGGGCGCTGTTCGACGGCAACCGCGAGCGCCTGAACCTCGCCCACGAATGCATCGATCGCCACGCCACGGCCCCGGATCGCGTGGCGGTGCGTATCGCCTATGCCGACGGGCGCAACGAACACATCACGTTTGCAGCGTTGAGCGCTGCCTCCTCGCGCGTCGCCCATTTCCTGCGGGCGCGCGGCATCGGCCCCGGCGACCGCGTCGCCATCATGCTGGAGCCGACACGGGCGTTCTATGCAACGCTCTTCGGAGCCATCAAGGCGGGCGCCATCGCGGTGCCGTTGTTCACGCTGTTCGGCCCGGATGGCCTCCGCCTCCGGATCGACGACTGCAAGCCGAAGGTGCTGTTCACCACCGCCGAGAAGGCCCCGATCGCGGCCGGCGTGGACGGGCTCGAGACAATCGTCGCGGACGAGACGTTCCTCGCCACGCTCGGCGCGTTGCCACCGGAGTTCGACTGGTCGAGCCGGGCCGACGATCTGGCCGTGTTCCAATATACATCCGGAACCACGCGCGAGCTGCCTGAAGCAATCCGCCACACGCATCGCGCCATTGTGGTCGTGGCGGCGGCGGCGCTCTATGCGACCGGCATCCGTCCCGGCGAGGAATTCTTCTGTCCCTCGTCGCCCGCCTGGGGCCACGGCATGTGGCACGGCACGCTGGCGCCGTTGGCGCTGGGCCTCACGATCGGCGCCTACAGCGGCCGCTTCGACGCCGACCGCCTGATGCGCGCGCTGGCGGACTTCCGCGCCACCAATCTCTCTGCCGCCGCCACGCATTACCGCATGATGAAGAACGCCGGCACCGCGCACCGCTATCGGTTCGCACTGGAGAAGCTCACCTTCACCGGCGAACCCCTCGACAGCGACTCGCGGCGCTTCGCCCGTGAAGCGTTCGGCGCCGCGCCGTTGAGCTTCTATGGCACCACCGAGGTCGGCGTCGTGCTGGCGAGCTATCCCGGCGCCAGCGACCTCACGCCACCCGACGGCGCGCTGGGCCTGCCGATGCCGGGCATGCGCGTCGAGGTGCACGATCCCGACGGCAATCCCTGTCCGCCCGGCACGATCGGCGAGATCCGCCTCGAACGCCGTGGCCGCTGGATCGCGACCAAGGATCGGGGCTGGATCGACGAAGCGGGCTGGTTCTTCCACGCCGGCCGTGCCGACGACGTGATCATCTCGGCCGGCTGGACCATGAGCGCCGTCGAGATCGAGGACGCGCTCTTGAAGCATCCCGATGTGAAGGAGGCTGCCGTCATCGGCGTCCCCGACGCGACGCGCGGTCTCGTCGTGAAAGCGTTCCTCGTCGCGGCGCGGCAAGCCGACGACGCCTTCGTCCGCGAAATCCAGGATTTCGTCCGCGCGCGCCTGTCGGCGCACGAATACCCGCGCCGCGTGGCCGTCGTCGGCGAGTTGCCGAAGACGCCCGCCGGCAAGGTCAATCGCAAGGTGCTGCGCGAGCGTGAGGCGCGCGCGGCATCGGCCAGCAACAACACATGAGGCACCCATGACGGCGAGCCAACGCCTGTTCCCGAAGATCACCGATGAGACACTGTCCGACCTTCGCGGGCGCATCGGCGTGCCGATCACCGAGACGCTCGAGCCCTGGTGCCACGAGGCGACGCGCGACAACATCCGCCATTACGCCCACGGCATCGGCGACGACAATCCGCTCTGGTGTGATCCGGCCTACGCGGCGAAAGCGCGTTACGGCACCATCGTGGCGCCGCCGTCGTTTCTCTTCGCGTGTGATCGCATCATCTCGGGCTACGTCGGTGGCCTGCCCGGCGTCCATGCCATGTGGGCGGGCGCGGACTGGACTTGGCATCTGCCCTTGATGCGCAACGACGAGATCACCACCGAGGCGCACCTGAAGGATCTGGTCGAGCACCAGACGCGCTTTGCCGGCCGCGCCGTGCAGCAGATCTATCACGTCAGGTTCTACAACCAGCGCCGCGAGCTGGTGGCGGAGGCGGACAGCTGGTGCTTCCGCACCGACCGCGACCACGCGCGCGAGGAAGGGACGAAATACAACGATCTGAAGGCGAAGCCGCCGCACCGTTACACCGAGGCCGAGCTCGAGCGCATCTACAGCCTCTATGCCGCCGAGGAGGTGCGCGGTGCGACACCCCGCTATTTCGACGACGTCACCGTCGGCGAAACGTTGCCGACCATGGCCAAGGGTCCGATGACGGTGACCGGCTTTATCGCCTTCGCGCAAGGCTGGGGCGGCCTTTACATTCGCGCCAACAAGCTCGCCTGGAAGATGATCCATCGGCACAAGGGCCTCGGCATCCCGAACCGCTTCGGCATTCCGGATTGTCCCGAGCGCGTCCACTGGGAGCCCGAGTTCGCGCACATGGTGGGCGCGCCGGGGGCCTACGACTACGGCCCCGAGCGCTGCTCGTGGCTCACCCACCACATGACCAACTGGATGGGCGACGCCGGTTTCCTGCGTCGCGCCACATGCAAGATCCGCCGTCACAATCCGGAAGGCGACCTCCTCTTCATCGACGGCAAGGTGACGGCAAAGCGCGTCGAGGGCGGCCGCCATCTCATTGACATCGAGCAGCAGGCCGTGAACCAGGATGGCGAACTCTCGGTCATCGGCACCGGCACGGTGGAACTGCCCGCTCGCCTCCACTCGTGAGGGAGAAGGCCGTGCCCGCCGCTCAGTCCTTGGGCGGCACGGCGCCACGCCGCTCGACGATCATGCGGTAGTGCTCGGGCTCGCGGTGCCGCGCCAGATTGAAGGTCGAGCGCTTGTAGCTGAGCCCCATGTCGAGATCGCAGCGCGCGACGACGAGTTCGTCGTCCTGCGTCAGCGCCTGCGCCACGATCTGCCCGCTCGGCGCGATGATCGACGAGCCGCCGATCAGCTCGCAGCCTTCCTCGACGCCGGCCTTCGCGACGCCGACGACCCAGGTGGCGTTGGCATAGGCGCCGCCCTGCATGCAAAGCTGGTTGTGGAATTCAGAAAGGCGGTCGTGGTCGGGTGCGGGCGGATTGTGCCGTGGCGTGTTGTAGCCGAGGAGCACCATCTCCACGTCCTGCAGACCCATCACGCGATAGGTTTCGGGCCATCGGCGGTCATTGCAAATGCACATGCCCATGTTCGCGCCCATGCTGCGAAAGACGCCGAAGCCGAGATCGCCGACCTCGAAGTAGCGCTTCTCGAGATGCTGGAACGCGCGCCACGGCTCGTGCTCGGCGTGCCCGGGGAGATGGATCTTGCGATAGCGCCCGGCGATCCGGCCCCGGGCGTCGACGAAGATCGACGTGTTGAAGCGCCTGACGCTGCCGGCCTCGACGACGAGTTCCGCAAACCCGAGATAGAAGCCGATGCCGTGCCTCTGTGCCGCCTCGAAGAGCGGCGCGGTCTCGCGCGACGGCATCTCGCGTTCGAAGAAGCTGTCGATCTCGTCCTGATCGGTCATCCACCAGCGCGGAAAGAAGGTTGTCAGCGCGAGTTCGGGAAAGACGACGAGATTGCAGCCATGCGCCGCCGCCTGCTCCAGGAGATCCACGAGCCGCTTGACCACCGCGGCACGCGTATCGGAGCGCTGGATCGGGCCGAGCTGCGCCGCCCCTACTGTCAGAACGCGTGTCATTTGCCTTCGCCTGCCTCGATCTCCGTTGCTCGACGGAGATTTCGCCACCCGCACGTCCACCGCAAGGGGCGAAGATCGGGCAGAGTGCCTGTTCGCCGGGCTTGTCCCGGGGCGCACTTCGCGCCAGCCTTGATGCCCGAGGACCGGTGCCGCACGAGGGCCGCGCCGGCCTGGTCTCTGAAGGGTGCGATCGTCATGTCCACAAAGCCGCAGTCGTTCGTCCGTGATCCGGGCCGTCTCACCACCATGGCCGCCGACATCGCGGCTGGGCGGCTGTCGCCCGTCGAACTGGTCGAGCGCTATCTCGCCCGCATTGCCGAGGTGGACGGCAAGGTCCAGGCCTGGCGCGAGATTGATGCCGATGGCGCCCGCCGCGAGGCAGCCGTCCTGGCAGCCGAAGCCAAGGCCGGCAGCCTCAGGGGACCGCTCCACGGCATCCCGCTCGGCGTGAAGGACATCATCGATGCAGCGGGCCTCCCGTCACGCTGCAACAGCCGTTCGCGCGAGATGATCGCGCCCGCGTCGGCCGACGCCGAGATCGTGCTGCAACTGCGCAGGCAGGGAATGCTCGTCCTCGGCAAGCTGCACACCACCGAGTTCGCGTTCTTCGATCCCTCGCCGGCGCGGAACCCCCACAACATCGCGCACACGCCCGGCGGCTCGTCGTCGGGATCGGGCGCGGGCGTGGCGTCCGGCATGGTGCCGGCAGCACTCGGCACGCAGACCGTGGCCTCCGTCAACCGGCCGGCGGCCTATTGCGGCATCTCGGCCTTCAAGCCATCGACCCGCTCGACCGTGACCCACGGCATCGCGCCGCTGGCCCCGAGCTACGACACGGTCGGCTTCTACGGCTACACGGTCGAGGACGCGGTGTTTCTCTACGAGGCCGCCGCGTCCCCGTTCGCGACGCGCGCCATATCAGCAGACCTCGCCGCCCCCCTCCGCATCGTGGTGCCGGAGGACCCGCATCTCGCGGCCGCGACCTCCGAAGTGGCCGCGAGCTTGCGCAAGGCCGCGGCCGACCTCGCAGCGGCCGGCATCGCGGTCGAGACGCGCCCCTCGCCGGTGTCGTTCGAGGAAATCTTCACACTCCAGCGCTCGACCATGTTCTACGAGGTCGGCCGCAACTATCGTGCGGCGCTTGAACTGCCGGCCGGCCAGATCGGCGAGAAGTTCATGGGCGCCATCCGCGAAGGGCTCGCCATCGACACCGGACGCTATCTCGCCGAGCGCGCCCGCCTTGATCAATTGCGGACGGACTTCCTCGCGGCCGCCGCGCCGACGGACGTCTATCTCTGGCCGGCCGCACCCGACACCGCACCCGAAGGGCTGGCCTGGACGGGCGATCCCCGCTTCATCTCGCCATGGACGGCCATCGGCGGCCCCATCGTCACCATCCCGGTTGCGACCGCCGCCAACGGCATGCCTCTCGGCTGCATTCTGTCAGGCGCGCCGGGCATGGACGCCGCCATGTGTGCGGTCGCCCGTCGGGTCGCGGCCGTGATCGAGCGGCGTCCTTAGGCGCTACCCCAGAGCCGAGCGCTCGCGATCCGGGCGCCGGCAACGAGGCTCTCGAGCTTCCGGAAGGCGACCTTCGGATCGACCATCCGGTCGCCGGCAAAGGCGGCGAACCCCGAATCGGTCGACGCGATCACCCGCTCGCGCCCGACGACCGAGGCGTAGCGCTCGAGCCGGTCGGCAACCACTTCGGGATGCTCGACATAGTTGTTCGTGACGTCGATGACGCCCGGCGCCAGCACCTTGTCGTCCGGCAGCGGCTGATCCTTGAACACGCGCCAGTCGTGCTCGTGCGTCGGCGTCGCGGCTTCGATCAGCAGCGTCCGGGCGCGCACCTTGAAGATCACGGGCAGGATCTTCGCGAGTGCGATGTCGTGGGTGTGCGGGCCCTCGTAGTTGCCCCACGACACGTAGATGCGGACACGCTCGGGCGGCAGCCCGGCGAGCGCATGGTTCAGCGCCTCGACCTGTTCCTCGGCATGATTGAGGAACGCCGAATCGCTCGCATGCTTGAAGATCGTGTGCCGGCCCATCGCCAGATCGGGGCAATCGACCTGCAGATCGAAGCCGGCCTCGACGATCGCCCGGTACTCGACCCGCATCGCGTTCGCGAGCGCCTCGAGATAGGCCATGTGAGTTGGATAGTGGCGGTTCGGATGGAAGATCGCGATCAGCCCCGGCGAAGCCGCCGTCAGAAAGGCACCGGCGGGCGTGTGCTTTTCGGTAGCGGCCCGCATGCGCCGGATGTCGCCGTCGAGCGGCGCGCGCGTGCGCATGGTGACGGGGCCGGTACACATCGGGCGCTGGAACTTCTGCGCCCGCCGTCGCCGCGTCTGCTCGGCGGCGCCCGGAAACTCGTCGAGATCCGCCGGCGAGACGAGGGGGCTGTCGCCGGAGAAACCGGTCAGGCGATGCTGGATGTAGCTCGCGTAGGTCAGCTTCGAGAACTCGCCGTCGGAGACGATGTCGATCCCGATGCGCTTCTGGCGTTCGACGTCGGCGTCGACGGCCTCGGCGATGACCGCGTCGAAGAGTTCGTCGGTGACCGGCGAGCCCCGCTCCTCGGCGGCGACCACGTCGCTCACCATGTCGGATCTGGGCAGGCTACCGACATGGGTGGTCGGGATTCGCGCGTACGCCATGGTTCCCCCTGTGTGAGAGGGGCGCGCGCCGGCCGGGACCTTCGCGCAGACGTGCGGGTGAACCGAACCCGTTAGCCGCCGAAGTTCACGACCTGCACGCGCCGGTTTTCGTCTGCGTGCGGATCGGTCGTTACCTTGAGCTGCTCCTCGCCGTAGCCGATCGCGAGGAGCCGCCGCTCGTCGATGCGGAACTGGTCGACGAGGAATCGCTTGATCGCGTCGGCACGACGCTGCGACAGCCGCAGATTGTAGGCATCGCTGCCCTTGGCGTCCGTGTGGCCGGCGAGCAGGAACCGCGTGCCGCGCAGCGCATCGGAAGACAGCGCCTTGCCGAGCTCGACGAGACCCGGAATGGCCCGGGCGCCGACCTCCGCGGAGTTGAAGTCGAAATAGATGGTGAGGTCGATCGCCGGCTTTTCCTGCGCGATGTCGGCGAGTTGCTGGCGCTGCTGGACGGAAAGCGTTTGGGGCGGCGCCTTGAAGATCTGTTCCACGGCCGCCTTTTCGCCCGGCGGCTCGATCGGAATGCCGACGCTCTCCTGCCCGGTCGCGGTGGGCTGTGCCGGATAGGGCGTTCCAGGCGCCTGTCCCGCCGATCCGGGAGGCGCGGAGAGCCCCCGGGTGCGCCGCTGCGTCGGGGATGCCGGGGGCGCGCGGTTGAGCTTTTCGATGATCTCGTCGGCGGTCTGCGGCGCCTGCGCAACCGCACGCTCGGAAAGGCCGATCAGAGCGACGGCGAGGAGACAGAAGACTGCGGGCAATCTCATGGGGCAGATCCGGGTACGGGGAAATCCATTGGGAGACATTACGCTTCGATTCTATCCAAGGTAACCCGATGTTTCCATTCACGCTGTGACACGACTGCGTCACCGGCCCGCATTTACCTGTCGGCGCGCCCGCGTCGGGCCGTAGCGGACGGGGGTGAATTCGGGGTAGCGTTCCCGCCCATGGAGGCAGTGGGCTGCCCCCTGGCACGAGGCATGGCATGACTGATGGCGACAATCCCGCACCGGCCGCAGGCCCGACGGCTGCTGCTGCCGCGGCCCAGTTCGTCGCCCTCAAATCCGGGCTCAGGATCCGCCACTATATCGTCGAGGAGGTGATCGGCGCCGGCGGCTTCGGTATCACGTACCTCGCCCGGCACGAACGCCTGACGGCCAAGGTGTTCGCCCTCAAGGAGTTCTTCCCGCGCGAATTCGCGGCCCGGCAGGGAACCCACGTCGTCAGCACGACGGACGGCCGCGGCATCTTCCGCTGGGGTCTCGATCGCTTTCTGAAGGAGGCCGAAGCCCTCGCCAAGTGCGAGCACCCGGGCATCGTCGACGTGGTCGACTACTTCGAGGAGAACGGCACCGCCTACGCCGTGCTCGGTTACGTGGAGGGCCAGCAGCTCGGCCAGTGGCTCTCGGGCCTCGGCCGCCCGCCGACCCAGGGCGAACTCGATCGCGTGCTGATGCCCCTCCTCGATGCCCTTGAGGTCGTGCATGGTGCGCGCCTGCTGCATCGCGACATCGCCCCCGACAACATCATCATCCGCCGGGACGGTTCGCCCTGCCTGATCGATTTCGGCGCTTGTCGCGAGGATATCCGCGAGCGGTCCCAGAAGGTGTCGGCCATCGTCAAGCAGGGCTATTCACCGCCCGAGCAGTACCATGGTCTGGCCGAGCTGCAGGGGCCGTGGACGGACATCTACGCCCTCGGCGCCACCATGTACCGCGCCATCTCCGGTCTCCCGCCGATGGATGCGACGCGTCGTGGCGCCCTCGGCGACACGCTCGAGCCGGTCTCGGTCATGTCGCAGACCGAGTATCGCCCGGGCTTCATGCACGCGATCGACATGGCACTTCGGCTGAAGCCCGACGAGCGGCCGCAGTCGGTCGCGGACTGGCGCGCCATGCTGAACGAGGTCGTGCCGGCGAAAGTTGCGCCGCTGCCCGGACGCAAGGAACCTTCCGACAAGGAGAAGGACGACGCGAAGGAGCGGCGGGAAAAGACCGACGATCCGGCCGACCCGCCGCGTCCCTCGCCCGGACCCGGCCCCAAGCCCGTCCCGACGCGGGGTGGCCTCGTGCTGGCCGTTGGCCTCGCCATCGTGGCGATCATCGCAGGCGTCGCCTTCCTGCGGCCGGCGCCGGGCCCTGCATCGTCGGGCGAGGCGGGGGGGGCCGCGCAGGGAACGATCGCTGGTGGATCGGGCGCGACGCAGGGCTCCGGCACGAGCGGGCAACAGTCCGCCACGGCGCCCGGTGGCCAGCGCCTCTCGGCCACCGTCGAGCCTCCCGTCGATCGCGAGCGGTTGGCGCGCGAGGCCTGGACCGTGCTCGCGGCATCGACCGACCGCGCCGCCATCGAGCGTTTCATTGCCGCCCATCCGGGGACCGCGACAGCGGCGACCGCCCGCACCCGCCTCGACGACCTGACCCGGGCCGAGGAGCGGCGCGCTGCCCTCGATCGCCAGTTGGCCGCCTGCCGCGCCGCGCCCGCCACCGACAAGGCGACAGCCTGCCGGCCGGTCATCGAGAGCGACGACACGCCGGCCCGCCGCTTGGAGGCATTGACCCTGCGCGGCACGGCGCACCGGGCGGCCGCAAACTACGACGCTGCCATTGCCGACTTCACCGCGGCGCTGGCACTGCAGCCGGGCTCCGCCGATCTCCTCAATCATCGTGGCATTGCGCGCTTCCTGAAGGGCGGGGACGCCGATCGGCAAGCCGCGCTCGCCGACTACACGGCCGCCGTCGCGGCCGATGCCCGCCATGCCGAGGCCTACAACAACCGCGCCTGGGTTCTTCTGCAACTCGGTCGTGCCGCGGACGCGCTGCCGGATGCGAACCGGTCGATCGAGCTGGTGCCCACAAACGGCTATGCCTACGACACCCGCGGCCACATCAACGAAGCGCTGGGCCGTCGGGATGCCGCGATTCGCGACTATGAGCGTGCCGTTGCCATCGACGCGACCCAGGCGGACAGCCAGGCGGCGCTCGCCCGTCTCCGGGCCGGCCGCTGATCGGGCCGCCCACGGGGCACGCACATGTCCACGGCTGTTCGGCCGTGGGTTGAGAAACGGCTTGCTGGCCCAGGGCGAACGTTCGACAGTTCAAGCCGTTGTTCAGGATTGCGAAGCCGGCGGTTCAACGCGAGCGACCGACACCGCCGATGGATGGAGAGCCGATGCCCGCCAAACGCCTGATCATCGTCGGCCACGCAGCACTCGATCGCATCTACCGGGTCGAGGCGTTCCCGCCCGAACCAACGAAAGTTCGCGCCCTTGAATCCATCGAGGTCGGCGGGGGCATGGCCGCCAATGCTGCCGTCGCAGCCTCCCGCCTCGGCGCGCGGGTGGAGCTGTGGAGCCGCGTCGGCGACGACAACGCAGCCGCGATCGTCAAGGCAGGCCTCAAGGCCGAGCGCGTCGACGTCCGGTATGTCGAGAGCTTCGAAGACAGTCGAACATCGACGTCCGCGATCATCGTCGATGGCAATGGCGAGCGCCTCGTCGTCGGCATGCGCGACACGACGATCCCGACCGGAACCAGCTGGCTCCCCCTCGAGCGGATCGCGAAGGCCGATGCCATCCTCGCCGATCTGCGCTGGATCGAGGCGACACGCAGCGTCTTCGGGCAGGCGAGAAAGCTCGGCATCCCGACCATCCTCGATGCCGACCTCGGCGCTCGGGAGGCGCTCCCCGAGCTGCTCGAACTCGCCGACTACGCCATCTTCTCGGCCCCCGCACTGCGCGAACTCTACCGTGACGCCGACGATGACGACCGCCTCGCGCTCGCTCTGGCCCGCGGACCGCGCTACGCCGGCGTCACGCTCGGCAAGGAGGGTTATCTCTGGCGCGAGGCCGGGGGTGCCAGTGGTCGCATGCCTGCGTTCCCCGTCGATGCCGTCGACACGACCGGGGCCGGTGACGCCTTCCATGGCGCGTTCGCGACGTTTCTTGCAGAAGGGTTTACCTCGGCAGAGTGCGCGCGCCGCGCGTCCGCCGTCGCCGCCATGAAGTGCTCGCGTCTCGGCAGCCGGGCCGGATTGCCGACCCGTGCGGACCTCGATGCGTTTCTGGCCCGGCACCCGGGCTAGGCTTGAGGCCGTCCGCCAGGCCTGCCGAGAGACGAGATCCCGGCCGCCAGCAGCATGTAGAGCGTGACGCCGTTGAGAATGTGCCACATCGCATGCGTGCCGAGCGCATGGCCGTGCAGGACCGCGACATGGCAGACCTCGCGGTCGATCGACCGGAACGTGAGCGAGACCAGGAAGACGCACCCCGCGGCCAGCAGCGTCCCCCCGACGGCCGGTCGGGACCGGAGCAGCAGGCCGCCGACGATCCCGAGTGTGACGAGGGCTGGAACGTAGCCGAGCGAACCGTTGAGGCAGGGGAGGGGGCGGCCGTCAGGGCCCACGCCGCACGTGAGGCCGCCGATCGCATGGCCGCTGAACAGGAAAAGCGCCACCGCCAGCGCAACCACGCCCCATCCGGCCCCGAGCAGGGAGCGGATCGCGAACACGAGATACCCGATCATGAAGACGGTGATCGGCAGCACGTCGGCGAGCAGCGCCCATCGGGTGGCGAAGGTGTGAAAGAGAAAGCTCCCGACGCCGATGACCGCCACCACCCCGACGAGCAGCGACAGCGCCATGCGCGTTCCGGAGGACCCGCCGTCCGTCGTCCGGAGCCGCGCGGCGGCGAGGATGGCGGCGACGATGAAGGCTGCGTTGGTGAGGGCGTTCACGGGCTCGGCCCAGAAGCCGCCGTCATTGCCCCGTTCGCAATACTGGAACACTTGCTCCGATAGCATCGGCGTCGGTCCTCGTGCGTGACGTCCTGCGGGTTGCGGCCAGGCGGAGCTTGGGGTACCCGTGAATCCAACCATAACGCGAGGTGATCCGATGCAGGCCTGCTCTCCGACCCGCTCCGTCCGGCTGACGGCGGTCGTGCTGACCGCACTGCTCGGCGCGGCATCGTTCGATGCCCCGGCCGAAGCGCGCTATTATGGCTCTGGCCGTGTCATCGGTGAAGTGACGGTGTGCAGCCGTTATGGCGGACGCTGCATTTCCGGGCTCGTTCGTGATGGGCGCAAGCAGCGCGAAGTGCGCATGCCGGGTGGCACCTGGATTGGTTGCAAGAAGAGCTGCCATCGCACGCTGCGCGAGGAGGCCCTCGATTTCTTCGAGACCCTGAACGAGCGTGTCACCGACAACTGACGGGGGCGAGGCGTCCGGCAGCACGCATGCTTCTGGATAACAGGGGGCCCGAGGCTTGCGATTGTCGCGGCCTGATGCAGAACTGTCGTCTGGAGTGACCACCGCGCCGGAGATCCGGGTGACCGGCGTGGCGGAGGGCAGCCCGGCCGGAGACCGATGGCGAGACTGACGAAAGGTGTACTTGCCATGGCGATCCTCGGCATTCTGGCCGCGGGCGGCGGCTTCTATCGTTTCGCCGAGGGCATCCGGACACAGGCCCCATCCCCGTCCCCCAGGGCCGATGCGATCGTGGCGCTCACGGGCGACGAGGACCGCATCATGACGGCCATGCGCCTGTTGATCGAGCAGCGCGGCAGCCGACTTCTCGTCTCCGGCGTCCATCCCGCGACCCGTATGCCGACCGAACTCAAGCGGCGCATCGCAGGCTCGGATCGAGTCCGGCTCCAGATGATCCAGTGCTGCGTCGACATCGGACGCGAGGCACTGAATACCAGCGGCAACGCGGCCGAGGCCGGACAGTGGGCTGCGACACATGGCTTCCGGGTGCTGATCGTGGTCACGTCGAGCTATCACATGCCGCGGAGCCTGACGGAGTTCCGCCGCATCGCACCGGGCCTGATCATCGAACCCTATCCCGTCGCGACGTCACGCAGCCTGAACTACGGCCGGTGGTGGGCACATCGCCCGACCCTGCGCCTGTTGGCGGGCGAATACGTCAAGTATCTGGGGGCGGTCGCTCGTCAGATGGCCGGCGCCGTCCTGCCGATCGGGCAGAGCCGCCCCGCGGCACCGCCGCAGCCTACGGCCCCGGCCGGCGTCGCCGAAACCGCCGGGAGCCTCCGGTGATGGCGTCCTTCGTCACGGGCGTCCGCTCGGCCGTGTTCAATCTGGCGTTCTATCTCGTCACGGCGCTGATGATGCTGTTCGGCATCTGGCTGTTGATCGGTCCCCGTTCGTGGGCCATGCAGGGGCTGAGGCTGCATGCGCTCGTCTGTCTCTGGTTGCTGCGGGTGATTTGTGGCGTGAAATACGAGGTGCGCGGCCGCGAGCATATTCCCGACGGCGCCTGCCTCGTCGTCGCCAAGCATCAGTCGGCGTGGGACACCTTCGCCCTCGTCCCTCTCTTTCGCGATCCGGCGATCGTGCTGAAGGCCGAGCTGACCCGTATCCCGCTCTATGGCTGGTTCTGCCTCAAGTTCGAGCACATCCTCGTGCGCCGCGACCGGGCGGCGGTGGCGCTCAAGGCCATGCTCGCCGACGCCAAGGCGAAGGCGGCCGAGGGACGGGAAATCGTCATCTTCGCGGAGGGGACGCGGCGCGAACCGGGGGCCGAACCCGACTACAAGCCCGGCTACGTGGCACTCTATGACGCGCTCGCAGTGCCCGCAGTGCCGTTGGCGCTGAACTCGGGCCTGTTCTGGCCGCGCAAGAGCTTCACCCGATATCCGGGCACCATCGTCGTCGAGATCCTGCCACCGGTGCCGCCGGGAAAGCCCCGCGCCGAGGCCCGCCGGCTGATCGAGGAGAGCATCGAGGCCACGTCGTGGCGCCTGATCGAGGAGGCGGCGAAGGCAGCGAACCCGCCGCCGAAGGCGGCCGCGCTCGCCGCCAACGTCCTCCATCTGAGGGTCTGACCCGAGATGCGCGCCGAAGCGCACGCACCCCCGGGCCAAAGATCTCAGTAGCCGTCGCGAAGCAACGGGAAGGCTGGGAACGGCATCGGCCGCACCAGCGGGCTCGTTCGCGTGACGTAGCGTGGATCGAGTTCGGCGAACGACGTCACGCCGAGCAGTCCCAGCGTCGCGATGATCTCGGTCTCGAGGATTTCGAGGACACGGACCACGCCACCGGCGCCACCGGCTGCCAGCGCGAGACCCTGGAGGCGTCCAAGCCCGACCGCATCGGCCCCGAGCGCCATGGCCTTCACGATGTCGGTGCCGCGCATGAAGCCGCCGTCGACGACGACCTTCGCCGAGCCCTTCACGGCGGCGACCACCTCCGGCAGCACCTCGATCCCGCCGAGGCCGTGGTCGAGTTGCCGCCCGCCATGGTTCGACACATAGACGACCTCGACGCCATGCTCGACGGCGAGAATGGCGTCTTCGGCAGTCGCAATGCCCTTGAGGATCAGCGGCACCGGGCACTTCTTGCGGATGCGCTTGATGTCATCCCACGAGAACGCGGCCTGGAACGGGTCGCCCGTGCCCGTGCCGCCCGACGCCCGTCGCGCCGTCGGCTTGTAGCGCTTGGCGAGATCCCGCTCGCGCCGGCCGTAATAGTCGAGGTCGACGGTGAGCGCGACACCGGTATATCCGCAGGCGACGGCCGTCGCGATGCGCTCGTCGACCCAGTCGGCATCGCCGCGCACATAGAGCTGGAACAGTTTCGGATAGTTCGGCACCGCCTTGGCGACGTCCTCGAGCCCGGGCTTGGCCACCGAGCTCAGCATGTGGAGCACGCCGAAATTTTCGGCCGCCCGGCTCGGCCCGAGCACGCCGTCCGGGTGCATGTCCTGCAGCGAACCGATCGGCGCCAGAATGACGGGCAGGCGCATCGTGTGGCCGAGGAACGTCGTCTCCGTCGTGACGTTCGCCACGTTGCGCAGCACCCGCGGCCGGAACGCCAGGCTGTCGATGGCGATCCGGTTGCGCTCCAACGTGGCCTCGGTTTCGCCCGCGCCCATCAGATAGTCCCATGTCTCCTTCGAGAGCGCGGCCTTGGCCGGCGCGACGATCTCGTGCAGCACCTCGAAGTCGGGCTTTTCCATGTCGGTCCTCGGCGATGGTCTGGGGGCGGGGGAAGGCGTTCGAGCGCTCGGATAGACCCCACCGCCGGGGATGGCAAGGTGTTTGCCGGTTCGTGGTATCGAGCCCAGGCGGGGCCGCCACACCTCAGGAGCCCGCCTTGGCCCGCGCTGCTTCGAGAACCCGGATGCTGCCATCCGAAGCGCCCGCCGCGACCCGGCGGCCGTCCGGCGTCAGCCCGAGCGCGGTGAGAGAGCCACTGGCCCCCTGAAGCGTCCGGAGAAGCTTCCGCGTCTTGGCGTCCCACACGCGAACACTGCCGTCGACCGCCCCGGTGGCGAACACGGCCCCGCCCGCGGCAAAGCTGAGGTTCGACAATCCGCCCTCGTGGGCCTTCAGGCGCCAGCGCAGCCGATTGCTGTAGGTCGACCAGAGACGCACGCTGCCATCGGCTCCCGCCGCGGCGAGCGAACGCCCGGCCGGGTCGAACGTCAGGGCGGCGACGGCCTCACCGAGGCCCCGATAGGTGCGCACGAGGTCCCCGTCGCCCGCCCGCCAGAGCTTGACCGTCGCGTCTGCATCGCCCGAGGCGACGAATGGCCCCCGCGCTCCATAGGCGACCGTGCGCACGACGCCATCGTGGCCTTCGAGCAGATGCTCCGGCGTTCGCGGCTTGGACGCATCCCAGAGCGCGACGACGCGGTCCTGGCCCGCAGCCGCCACGCGGTCGCCGGAGCCCGCGAAGACGACGGCCGTGATGGGCGCGTCGCTGTGCTTGAAAGAGGCGCGCTTCGATCCGCTTTCGGTATCCCAGAGCGCCACCGTGCCGTCGCCGTGCCCCGTGACCACCCGCTCGCCGCTGGCGGCGAATGCGGTGGCAGGCCCGGCGTCGAGTTCGATCGTGCGCAGGAGTTGCCCCCCGGGCACCGCCCAGACCCGCACCGTGCCGTCCGCGGATGCGCTCACCATCTGTTGCCCATCGCGCTGGAACGCGAGACCGCTGATGACGCCACGGTGGCCCTTCATGACGGCGAGGGGCACGTCGGCATTGATTTGCCCCGTCAGGATGCCGCCGCCCTCGCGCCTAATCGTCGGAAGCTGATCCTGAAGCGTGACGACGCCGGCAGCGACGACAATGCCGACCACCAGCTTGGCCACGAGCGCTCGCGCGCTGCCGAAGAGCGGCGTCCTGCGGATCGCTCGCGGAGACGCCTTCCGCGCTCCGGGGGGAGGTGACGGGGGTGCCGCAACCACGGGCTCGGCCGATACCTGTGCCGCAATGCGTTTCGGCGCGGCCGGGGCAGCCTTGGCCCGCTCGGCAACGTCCGGAGCAGGCTTTGCTGCGACCGCCGCCTTGCGGCTCGCCTTTTCCACCTTGATCGGCTCAGCGGGAGGCGCGGCGGCCGCCCGGCGCCAGCCATCGAGAAACGCAGCCGCGAGACCTCCGCGCGGAGGACGAGGCGGCAACTCGGCGGCCTTGGGTGATGGCTGATCGGTGGGAGTCCGACCGGGTTGAGGCGCGGCATCCACCCTGGGCTCCACGCCCGAGGCGGCGGCTGCGGGCTCGAGCACGCGCTCGGCCGCGGGCTTCGCGGCAGCCTTGTCCTTCGCGCCCGTCCGCTTCTCCGGCTTCTGCGGTGCCGGAGCGAAAAGCTCGGCCCGCCACTCGGCGACCGACTTCGGCCGCTCTCCGACGTCGAGCTTGAGCGCCCTCCCGATCGCCGCCAGAAACCCGGGTCGGTAGGACGACAGCGCCGCGTCGGCCGGTGGAATGAGCTCGTCAGCGACGAGTCGCGACGGCGAATCGGGCGGCCGCCGCCCCGTGACGGCCTCGTAGAGCGTCGCCCCGAGCGAGTAGATGTCGGTCCACGGCCCCTGCTGTCGGCTCGTCGTTGCGTACTGCTCGAACGGGCTGTAGCCGGGTTTGACGAGCGCCGAGATCGTCTTCGAATGCTTCGCGATGTCGCCGCGCGCCGAGCCGAAGTCGATCAGCACCGGTTCGCCGTCGCGCCGGATCATGATGTTGTCGGGCGCGATGTCGCGATGCAGGTAGTCGGCGGCATGTACGGTCTCGAGCGCGCCGAGCAGTGGATCGAGGATCCGGTCCATCTCGGGCTGCCGGGGCGCGCGTCCGAGGTTACGCAGCCAGCCCTTGAGGCTCGTGCCGTCCTCGTAGTGGAGCACGATGTAGCCGGTGTTGCGGGCGAGGAAGTAGCGATAGACCCGGACGATGTTCGGGTGCGTGAAGCGCGCCAGCGTCTGCGCCTCCGCGAGAAACCTGTCGAGGCCCCAGGAATAATCGCCCTCGCTGTCCCGCGAGCGCGGCACGACGTCTTCGGCGGCGTCGCGGGCCGCGAAGTCGATGGGGAAATACTCCTTGATGGTGACGAGCCGCGCGAGCGGGATTTCCTCCGCCAGATACGTGATGCCGAAGCCACCGGCCCCGAGCACCTTCTCGATGCGGTAGTCGTCGGCGAGGATGGTCCCCGGCCGGAGCGCGACCAGGTCGCTCATGGCGGCCCCCATGAGGATCGGTTCGGGCGGCGCCATGCCATCACGGCTCTGGCCGGCCTTGTGTCCAGATCCACGTCGCTCTCCCCGCTCGCCGTCGTGCTTCCGGTCACCCGGTTCACGCTTCGCCAATGCACCACCGGGAATGCCGACGAGTCGCCGACGATGCAAGCCACCCCGCGACGATATCTGGCGAATAATATGGCGAAAGCATGAGGCCTCCGGTGCGCGACGCGTCGGGCGGGCGCGCGCGTGTCCTGTACACCAGCCCGCAGCGCCCCGATCGGGCCATGTTCTGGCCGTCATCGCGAGGCACTTCTCCTCGCAAAGGAGACAGCATGCCGATTCGACCGGTGGCCCTGCGCGGGCGGTGGATGGCAGATCGAACCGTCGTCCCGAAGGCGATCGGCGCGGCGGCGCTTGTTGTTGCGTCCTGTGCTACGGCCCAAAGCGCGTCCAGGGGCGTGACGACGACCGATCTTGCCGACCTCGGCCGCAGAACGGTCGACGAGATCTGGCGCCTGTGCGAACTCCTGTTGTCGGGTCTTCATCAGCAGCCCGCCGCGCGCCTTGCCGTGTCCGTGGCGCTCGCGGTGCCGATCCTCGCGGCGGCAGGGGCGCTCGGCCGTCTGCCGGCGCGGTTGCGCGCTCGTCGCGAACTGGCGCGCGTCCAGGTGCAGGAGCCATTGACGGCTGGTCGCTCAGCCGGCCCGCACAGCGCCTGGATCGAAGTCGAGGCCTCGTCGATGCCGCCCGTGCGCCTCGGCGAACTCATTCGGCTCGGCCACGCCGAGGATTGCGACGTGGCGCTTCCTGGTGCCTCCATCACCGGCACCCATGCCGTCATTCAGCGCACCGAGGATCGCGAGTTCCACATTTTCGACGTCAGCGCGGGTGAAGGACCGGGGGTAGCGGTGAATGGCGAGCGCCTCGCGCACGGCCGGCTGCGCAACGGCGACCTGATCGAGATCGGCGCGTCACGGGTGGTGTTCCGGGAGGGCCGGGACGGCGCGCACGCAGGCGGGACGGGATGCCTTGTCTGATGGCCAGCGCCCGTCACGGGCGTCGGTGGGATGTTCGTTGAAGCAGAGCTAGATCCAGGGAGAGCGACATGTCGGGGAATGCGGGGGACGGCGCGGCGGCCGAGGGACGCATGGTGGGATCGTTGCGGGACGCGCTTGCGGCTGCGGCGCGCAGCGAAGGGGCTCCGGCCTTGAGCGCGGGCCGTGAGCTGAAGGCGCTGCCGCAGCCTCCCGCGCCGAACGTGGTGGTGCCACCGGCGGCGACCGACAAGCGCGCTGGCGTACCGAGCGCGGCCGAGGCGGCCCAGGAGGCCCGCGCGCCGGCACCCGCCGAGATCGCCGACGCGCCGCAGACCCGAGTCGCCCGCCAGCCCGCGGCCCGCACCTCGAGCGCGACCGTAGCCCGCACGCAGCTCGTCCGTGGCCGCAGCGCCGTAAAGAGGAATGATTTCCACCAGGATCCGGTGGTCGGCTGGCTGGTCGTGATCGGCGGCGCGGGTCTCGGTGCCTTCCGCCCGATCTATGAGGGCAACAATACCCTCGGCCGCTCGTCGGCCCAGCGAATCCCGATCGACTTCGGCGACGAGGCCATCTCCAGCGAGGAGCAGGCGTATATCCGTTATGATTCGGTTGACCGTCGCTTCCTGCTCGTGCCCAATCTGGCGAAGACGAACATCGTTGCCGTGAACGACACCAAGCCGACGTCGGCGGTGGAGCTGGCAGCGATGGACGTGATCACCATGGGGCATACCCAGCTCGTTTTCGTTCCGTTCTGCGGACAGGAGTTCGACTGGGGCGAGCTCACCGAGATGAAGGGCTGATGTTGACACTGCGCCACGCCAGTCGCGCCAGTCAGGGAGCGCGGGCCTATCAGGAGGATTCGTCCGCGGTTTGGCCGGGCCAGGGACCTTTGGTTCCTGTGACCGCCGCGGACGTTCCGGCGGGCACGTCGCTCGTGGCCGTTCTGGCTGACGGCATGGGTGGCCATACGGGTGGCCAACTCGCCTCGTCGACGATCTGCAAGGCGTTCCTCGAGCACTTCGTCGCGGCCGACGGTGACGCGCTGGCGCGACTCGGGCCTTCGCTTCTGGCGGCCAACACCGCGATCGAGGCGAAGGTGCGCTCCAATCCGGGCCTCTCGGGCATGGGCGCGACACTCGTCGGCGTTGCTGTGGGGGACGCGGGACTGAGCTGGATCAGCGTCGGCGACAGCCCCATGTACCTGCACCGCGACGGCGAACTCGTGCAGCTCAACGAGGACCACTCACTGGCCCCGGTCATCGATCGAATGGTCGAGCAAGGCAAGCTCTCGTCGGAGCAGGCGAAGGCCGATCCCCGCCGCCACTATCTTCGCTCCGCCGTCACCGGCGACGAGATCGAGATGGTGGATGCGCCGCGCCGGCCGCTGCAACTCGTACCCGGCGATATCGTCCTGATCGCCAGCGACGGCATCCACACGCTGCCGCACGACGACATCTGCGCGATGATCACCGGACAGGCGCGCCACGGCCCTGCGGCCGTGGCCGACGCACTGGTGGCGACGGTCGATGCACGCGGCGAGCCACACCAGGACAACACCACGGTCATCGTGATCGAGGTCGGCGGCTGACGCACGGAGCCGGATGATCCGCCCGCGCGGCTGGACCGTTGCATCCCGGTTAGCCGTCAGCCGGGGCCGCGCCGTGATCACAGTCACTCCCATCTATGCGGGCCTTCTGGCGCTGCTCTTCGTCGTTCTGAGTATCCGCGTGATCGGCACGCGCCGCTCGGCGGGCGTCGCGCTCGGCGATGGCGGCGACCGCATGCTTCTGCGTCGGCAGCGCGTCCATGCCAACTTCACCGAGTACGTGCCGCTGGCACTCGTGCTTCTGGTCATCGCGGAACTGCAGGGCGCGCCGTTGCTCCTGCTGCACGGGCTGGGCGTCGCCCTTCTGACGGGACGCCTCGTCCATGCCTACGGCGTCTCCCAGGACCCCGAGCGCATGGCACTCCGCGTCACGGGCATGGCGATCACGTTCACGGTCTTGATCGCGAGCGCCGTCTTCAACCTCGGCGGCGTCGCGTTGATGGCCGCGTTGTCGCGCTAGGCCACAGGGGCGAACGAACCGTCGCGTCGGGCGGTCGTGGCCTCGCTCGGCGGTCGGTCCACGAGCCTGTCCGTCACGGCCGCGCCGCCCCACATCGCGACGAGCGCCACCCACGCCGTCGTCGCGAGCACCGCACCTCCGGCGACGCCCGCGCCCACCGCGCAGCCGCCTGCCAGCATGCTGCCGAAGCCCATCAGCACGGCCCCGCCGATATAACGGACCATGCTCGCGCCGCCGTCGTAGCCCTGCAGCACGATTTCGCGCGCGACGACCGCGGCGAGCAGCGCGCCGAGGAACACACCCGGAATGAGCCCGACGTCGAAACCGAGCGGGATCGATGGCGTGTTGATCAGCGCCATCAGCGTATCGGCGGATGGTCCGGTGAAGCTGACGCTCTTCACCGAGACGGGGTCGAACGCGACCTGCGAGATGCCATAGGTCAGCCCCCAGGCCGCCGCGACGCAAAGCCCGACGCCAGCCGCAGCGATCGCGCGGCAGGCGCCGGTCGTGTGCCGCCACGCGAGCCATACGCCCGGGATGAACCAGGCGAGGCCGAGCGCGATCCCGGCGACCGTCCCGCCACCGAGCGGAGAAAGTAGTGTGCGCTGCGCTCCACCGTCGATCATCCAGAGGCTGGCGATCCATTCCCGGAGCGGCGAGAGCGCGCCCCGGTACGAGGCCTGCGCCACCAGTGTCACGACGAGGCCCGTGACGAGCGCCCTGAGGTTGCCCGTGGCCGAGAGAACGAGGAGCCGGCTCGCGCATCCCCGCGCCAGAACCATGCCGGCCCCGAACATGAGGCCTCCGGCAATCGCACCCGAGAGCGACCCCGGCGCGGCGATCTGGCGTGCGGTCGAGACGTCGAGCAGGCCGAGCGCGACGAGGAGTTGCGTGCCGGTCAATGCCGCGCCGAACGCGACGAGCCACAGCGCCAGCTTCGGGCCCATCTCACCGCGGGCGACCTCCACCGTGGCGGCCCGGAGGCAGAAGCGGCTCTGCTGTGCGAGCGCCCCGAAGGCGAGCCCCACGACGAGGCCGGCCAACGCCAGGGTTGGTCCCTCTCCGATCTGCTCGACGAGCCCACTGAGCGTCACGTCCGGTCTCCACGTGGCGGTAATGCCCGGTCAGGGCAAGCCGATGTGGCGGTCATGTATCGCACGTCGTCGGACCACCGATTGATCTGGCCCAAACCGACCCGTGCGTGGTCCTCGCGCGGCCGCCTCAGATGCGCCGCCCCTCGGCCGCCCAGTAGGGCTCGCGAAGACGTCGCTTGAAGATCTTGCCCGAGTCCTCGCGTGGCAGTCCGTGCCGGATCTCGATGCGACGCGGCACCTTGTAGCCGGCCAGATGCTGCGCCAGATGACGCCGGACGGCCTCGGGATCGACATCGCGGCCCTCCTGCGGCTCGACCAGCATGAGCAGCGCCTCTCCGAACTCCGCGTCCGGAATGCCGAACACCGCGCAGTCCTTGACGCCCTCGAGCCCGATGGTCACCGCCTCGATCTCGGCCGGGTAGATGTTGACGCCGCCCGAGATCACCATGTCTCGCTTGCGGTCCGAGAGATAGAGATAGCCGTCGGCGTCGAGATAGCCCATGTCGCCGCACGTGATCAGGCCGTCGCGCTCGATCTCGGCCCGCTTCTCGGGAAGCTTGTGATAGGTGAATTAGGGATAGAAGCTGAGCCGCGAATAGACCTCCCCGATCTCGCCGGCGGGCAGCTCTCGTCCGTCCTCGCCGAGGATGCGGATCGTGGCTCCCGGCGCCGCCCGCCCGACCGAGCCCGGCCGCCGGAGCCAGTCCTCGGCCGTGATGATGGTCACCGCGCCCGCTTCCGTCGCTCCGTAGAACTCGTGCACCACCGGTCCCCACCAGTCGATCATGGCGCGCTTGATGTCGGGCGGGCAGGGCGCAGCCGCGTGCATCACGAAGCGCAGCGAAGACACGTCGTACCTGGCGCGCACGGCCTCCGGCAGCTTGAGCAGCCGCACGAACATGACGGGCACCATCAGCACCGTCGTGATCCGGTATCGCTCGATTGCCCCGAGGAATGCTTCCGCATCGAACCGCGGCAGCAGCACGAGAAGATCGGCCACCCGTGCGCCCCTCAGCGCGAACGAGTTCGGCGCCGCGTGATAGAGCGGACCCGGAACCATCGCCCGGACACCCGGCTCGAGGCCGTTGACCAGCCGGCGCTGGGCATCGAGCCCTTGCTGCTGCTCGGGCGTCGGTGGCGAGCGCCTGACGCCCTTGGGGTGGCCGGTCGTGCCGGACGTGTAGATCATGCTGAGCGTCTGCGGCACGGGTGGACCGGAATAGGGCTCGGCCGCCGCGACGAGGCTGTCCCAGTCCGGCGCGCCGGCAGCGGTCGCCGCCGGTTCGGTCATCCCATAGGCCTCGCGCACTTCCGGCGGCACTGAGACGGCGATCACCCGCGCCGCCTCCGGGATGCGCCCGCCGAGCGCGGCGAGAAGGTCGGCATGCCCGACCACGACGGTCGCGTCGCAGTCCCGGAGCACATAGGCGATCTCTTCCGGGTGGAAATGCCAATTGACCGGCACGGCGTAGGCGCCGATGCGCTGGGCCGCGAGCGAGGCTTCGAGAAATGCGAGATCGTTGCGCATGACGATCGCGACCGAGAGCCCCGGTCTGGCCCCGTGCGCTGCCAGCACCGTGGCGGCCCGCGACACCCTGTCCTCGAACGCCGCCTTGGACACGAGCCGCTCGCCGCTCGCGAGACCGGAGACCGTCGGAGGCGCTGCAGTCATGGCCGTTTGCTCCCGGGTGACGTTTTGCCCGACGCTCCCACGGGCCTCCATTCTCGACAAGGCGGCGACGCTCGCTTGTCCCGCGGGACCGGGACGTGATTAGCTTGCACGCGAGAAGCCGGTCCCGAGCGCACGACGCACGGGGAGCGACCACGACGGAGCATTGCCGATGATTGCCGACGCTCAGGGGAATGCGCTGTCGGGCGCGACCGCCGACGGAGCCCGCCACCTGGACGAGGCCACGCGCGCCTTCGCACTCGCCTACGGTGACGCGCTCGCGCATCTGGCCGACGCCCGCGCCGCGGCGCCCGCCATGGCCATGGGTCACATTGTCTCCGCGTGGATCATGGCGCTGGCCAACGACAGCATGTTGGTCGCCAAGGCCGATCCGTTCATTGCCGCCGCGGCGGCACTGCCCACCAACGGCCGTGAAAAGGCGCATCTGGCGGCGCTGCGCCATGCCGTCGCCGGCCATCGTGCCTCGGCCATCGCCATCCTCGACCGCCACCTGATGGAAACCCCGCGCGATCTGATCGGGCACTACTCGGCCCTGTTGCTCGATGCGTTCCAGGGCCGGTTCCATTGCGTCCGCGACCGCTCCGCGCGCGCTCTGCCGGCCTGGCCGCACGATCTGCCGAGCTACGGGATCATGCTGGCGTTTTACGGCTTCGGCCTCGAGGAGGCCGGCAATTACGAGCGCTCCGAGGCGGTCGGTCGGGCCGCAGCCGAACTCGAGCCGCACGGCTACTGGCCCCACCACGCCGTCTCCCACGTCCTGGAGATGACCGGCCGCCCCGCCGACGGCCTCAAGTGGATGGACGAGCGAAAGCCGCTCTGGGCGGCTGAGAAGAATGCCAACCGTACGCACATCTGGTGGCACAAGGCGCTATTCCACGTCGAACTCGGCGACTACGCCGAGGCGATGGCGATCTACGATGGCCCCGTGGTGTCGACGCAGCGCCCGGTCGGGATCAGCCTGACCAATGCGACGGCGCTCCTCTGGCGCCTCGAGATGCTGGGCTTCGACGCCGGCGACCGCTGGGAGCAACTGGCGCCGCTCTGGGAGGGGCACGCCGACGGCCGCCTGTGCATGTTCGCCGACATCCACGCCGCCATGACGGCGTTGCGTGCCGGACGCGGCGCCGAACTCGACCGCATCGTCGCGGGCATGCGCCAGAGTGCGGCCGCGGGAACCGAGGTGTCACACGCCTATGCGGCGGTCGGGCTTCCCGTTGTCGCGGGGATGGCCGCGTTCCAGGATGGCCGCTACGCCGACGCCGTCGAGAGCCTGCTCGCCGCGCGCCGCGATCTCGTCGTCATGGGTGGGTCTCACGCCCAGCGGGATCTCGTCGAATGGACGCTGACCGAGGCCGCCATCCGCGCCGGCAACCGTGACGTGGCGGTCGCCCTCGCCAACGAGCGCATCGCACTCCGCCCCGAAAGCGCACCCAACCTGCGCTTCCTCGACAACGCCCGGGCGCTCTCCGCCTGACGCCCGGCCGCCGCCGTCAGGGGACCTGCTTCGGTCCCCGGACGGCCTTGACGATATCCGCCATCACCGAGATCGCGATCTCGGCCGGCGTCTGCGCCCCGATGTCGATGCCGATCGGCGCCCGGATGCGCGCGATCTGCGCGTCCGTGAGCCCGGCCTCCTTCAGCCGCTCGACACGCTTGGCGTGATTGCGTTTCGAGCCGAGCGCCCCGACGTAGAGGCAGTCGGAGATGAGCGCCAGCTTCAGCGCCTCGTCGTCGATGTGGCCGACGTGCGCGAGCGCGACGACGGCGGTGTAGGGATCGAGCCCGATCTTCGGCAGCACGTCCTGCGGCCACTCGGCGTGAAGCGTGATGCCGGGGAACCGGTCCGGCGCGGCGAATGCCGAGCGCGGATCGACGACCTGGATCTCGTAGCCGGCGAGCCGCGCGATCTCGGCGAGGACTTGCCCGATGTGCGAGGCGCCGACCACGACGATCCGTGCCGGCGGGACGAGCGCATGCACGAACACGTCCCCGTCGGGCTTGGCCTCGATGCTGCTCCTGGCTGTCGCGAAGCGCCGCGCCACGTCGTCGGGAACGTCGCTGTCGCCACGCGCGAAGATCGACTTCTTCCCGTCGGCGAGCCGCGTCTCGATCACGAGCCCCCGCCGCAAGCGTTGCGCGTCCACCGCACGCGCGACGAGCGCCTTGCCCTCGGTGTCGGCCGTGACGCGCTCGACGTAGACCTTGACCTTGCCCCCGCACGGCAGTCCCGCCCGCCACGCTGTCTCGTCGGCGACGCCGAACTCGAGCAGTTTCGGCACGCCGGTGCCGAGGATCTCCTCCGCCTCCGCGATCACGTCCCCCTCGATGCAGCCGCCGGAGACGGAGCCCTTGAAGCGGCCGTCCTTGGCCACCGCCATCTGGCCGCCAGTCGGGACCGGAGCCGATCCCCACGTGTCAACGACGGTCGCGATCGCAACGGCGCCGTCGCGGTCGAGCCAGTCTCGGGCAGCTTCGAGCACGCCGATCTCGTCGCGAGGCGTGTGCGGGGCGGGTGTATCGGTCATGGCATGGTCATCCGGTAGCGGGTTCCGCGTGACTGTAGGCTCCATGGAGCCCGCTCGCAAATGCATCGGCAGGGCCGCCCCATTTGGCCGAGTAACGATAGTGTTGCGTCTCGACAACAATCTCCGCGCGTATCGACGGAGCGCCAGTTGCCCGTGGCGCGGCCCTCAGATACCTATTCTTGCCATAATGAGAATTCAGTTGTTGCGGGACGCACGGGACTTGTTTCGCCATCGGGGGATGGGGATGACCTGCACGCGCTGCCGGTCTGTCCGTTGATCTGATCAGAAGCTTGTCTGCTGCACTGGCGCAGCACGTCGCGTTAGTCCCGCACGGTTCGAGTAGCGTTAGGCGTAGAGCGTATGGATGCCAGTGGGCCTTGGCTCGAACCACAGGTGTTCGGGACGGTGTCGGCGTTTGAGGCGGATGCGACAGCGCCGCGTGCGACGGCTTGGCTGCTGGCGGGTTCCGGCATTCAGTTCGTTGATTTCGAGATTCCGGCCGGGCTGCTGGCGCTGACCTACGGGCGCTTCGTCGAGGATTACGACGCGACGCACGGATCACTCCTGATACCGCTCGAAGATCGGCCGGATTACGACGGCGTCGAATGGCACCCGGCCACCGGCCGCGCCCTCTCTCCCGACGAGACCCTTTGGCTGACCGGGTTCGGCGCCGTGGAGCCGTACCTCGGCGTCTGGCTTCCGGCGCCATGCCTGCGCGTCGTGCTCGATCACGCGGGCGCGCCGCGTTTTGACAGTGGCCCGGGCAATTGGGCACGCCTGTTCATCGAATCGCCGATGGCCGACATCCGGACCGTGACGCGACTGAAGGGCGTCCTCGCCATCGACACCCGTATTGACGAGACCCCGCGCGCGGCAGCGCCGGCCTATCTCGCCCCCAATCTCGATGATGTGCGTCACGGCGCGGAGTACCGTCTGGCGTCCGACGCCGTGGCTCTGGCGCCGCTTCTCTCCGAGGCGTGGATCGACCGATGGCTCGCCGGCCGTTTCAGGACGTGGCGCACGGCCGGGAGCACTTCGGCGTCGGTGCCTGTCGCGCCGGAGGGGCGGTTCGCGCTCGAGCACATCGCCCGCTACATTGCGCTTCTGCGTTTGCTGGACCGGAGCCACGCGCTTCCGTGCCTGCGTTTCCACGAGGTGGCGCCCGCAAGCGCGCCCCGCCCGCGTCGCAGTGAAGTCGATCTGGTTCTTGATCTCGACGACGGCCCGTGCGCGGCCCGCCTCGCGGCGGTCCGGAGCGAAGTGGTCGCCGGCGAGCGCGGACGTTCCCGCGCGGGCGTACCTCTCCGCCTGCGCTGGCTGTCACAACCCACCCGCATCGGTGCTCCCCCGCTCGACAGCCGGGTCGAATTCGATCGGGGCGGCTTCGGCGACGCCCTGGCATCGCGCGTGAGCGGCCGGCCGGACGCCTTCTTCTGGCCGAGCCTCGCCCGTATCGGGAGTGAGGCCGCCGCCCTTGCGGGGCGTCCGGGTGCAAGTCCCGGAACGACCGGCCTCGCGCGCATGAGGTCGGCGCTGCTCGATACGCGACAGCGCGCGTTCGCCTGGCGCTTTCCCGGCGACGGCGACGCAGTGGCGCCTGGACGAATGGTATCGGGCCCTCTGCTGGCGCATCTGAGCGAGGATGGCACGCCGATCACCACCGAGCGCGGCCGCGCGAACGGTGCCGCACCCGCGCTACGGCCCCGCTTCTCCGCGTCGTCACTGGTGTCGATGTTCGTGGCCGAACTGATCCTCCACGCCCTTGCCGCGATCAATGCGCCCGGCCGGGAGGGGCTTGGCGCCGGTCCGCGCGAGCTGCGACGCATTCTGGCGGTCTGCCCGGCCGGCGCGACACCCGCCGAACGCGAGATCCTGCTCCGGCGTCTCGCGGATGCGGTGGACCTCGTCTGGACCGCTTACGGTTGGCCATCGACCGGCTCGCCGATCACGCCGCCCCGCCCGTCCGTGGCCCTGGCCGCCGAAGCTGGCCTGTCCGCGCAGGTACTTTACCTCGTCGACGAGGCCGAGACCCGTTTCGACGGTAACGTGGCGAGCGTGTTGTCGTCTGCCATGACCTCGGGCCTCGCGCGCCCGGGCCGCCCCCTGACCGTGGCCACGCTCGACGTGGGCTTCGCCGCCGAAAGCCTCTCCATCGTCGCCTACCGCCTCGACGAGACCCAGCGGCTGTGTATCGACCCGGGACCGGCCTGGAGCGGGCGCCGCGGTATTGCCCCGCTGCTCGCCGTGATCGCTGAGCGGATCGTGGTCCCGGCCATCGAAGCGGCGCTGGCGGCGGCGGGTCATCCGCGCCCGGCGCAGCTGTCCCGCTTGGGGCTAGATGCTGAAGGCGGCCCGTCATCTCATGCAGACGACGGTCACGACGTCTTGCGCCGGCGTCTCGCCGCGCACCTCTGGGAGCCTGTCGCCATCGCCGTCCTGGCGCTGGTCGCCGCCCACCTGGCGGTCGGAGCGGGGCGCGGCCCCATTCGCGCTCGTCTCGAGGATCTGCAGCTCGTGGGAGTGGACGCCTTCGCGGAGGCGGCGCGGCACTTCGATGCCGTCGCAGCGGCTGACGGGGCCCGCGCATTCCATCTGGCTGAAATCCAGGTGTCGGTCCGTCCCCGTGAGATCGAGCGCATGCTGGGAGAACACGCCGGCCCGATGCTCGACGCGGTCTCCGGCCTCATCGAGGCGAATGCCTGTGACGTGCTGCTTCTGACGGGGGGCGCGATCCGGCTCATGTCCCCGGTCCGCCACCTGCTGGACCGGTTGCCGCTGGCGCCCCACCGTGTGGAGGACATCGGCAGCCGCGCGACCGCGATGCTGGCACGAGATGACGCCGGTGAAGCGTTCGAAGCGGTACCGGAGAGCCTCGTCAACGCAGTGGCGACCGTGATGGCCGGTCAGCATCCGGTGACCATCGCCCTGCTCCCACCCACCGATCCCGCCGCGCCGCGCCTCGCTGTCTTGGCGGAGGAGACGCCATGAACACCCATCAGCGGATCGCCCTTCTGCTGCGCCGGACGGCGGAGGACGTGGCGCTGCTGGAAGCCTGGCTGGCACGCGATGGTGCCCGGGCGGGCGTCGCGACCCGGGCGCTCGCCGGCGTGCTCTCCCGGGCTGAGCGCGGGCAGGAGGTGCTGCGCGCGGCACTGGCGCGACCTCCGGTCGTCGGCGTCGTGCCGGCGGATCCACGTGCGACCGAAGGCTTCGTCGGCCGCCTGCTGGAGCGATCGGCCCGGGAAAGCCGGCCGCAGGTGACACGCCATCCTCGGGTTTTGACCACTCAGCTCCTGGCCCGGGTCGGGGATGGTACGGCGGCGACGGCCCTCAGGCTTACGGCTGGGGCTGCCCCGCCGCCGACCGACGGCCATTCCGTCCAGCTCCGCCTGATGTCGTTCGCCGACGCAGCCTACGTTCTGGCGCAGGCTGCGGCATGGGTCTGGCCGGAGGATCTGGCTCGCCCTCTCGATCTGGGCGCTCTGCGTCAGCTCTATGCTGACGTCGGCCGCTCGATCTCGACCGCCCGGACGCCCGGCGTTTCCAGCCGCGACATTCATGCGTTGCGCGAGCGGATCGAGGCGGCATGGCCCGATGCTCCGTTCGTGCGCGAACTCGCCGCCCACGGCTACTGGTCCGATCTGGCCGACGTGGTTGGGCATCTCCCGGCCGCTGCCCGCATATCGGCGCTGTCGTTGCTCTGGGGCGCGCGCCCCGAACTGACCGCCCGAGCCACCCTCCTCAACGACGCGCTCTCCCGGCTCGGCTACGCGGTCGAGGTCTCTTGCACGAGCGACACGCTGCTGGGTTCTGGGTTCGCGGCCCCCCCGCTCGGGACGTCGTCCGCGATGGTCCGTCTCGGGTGCGCCGCCGACGACGTGGTGCAGACGGTCGGCCGTCTCGGCCATCGCTCGACCGTGTCGCGCGCCGCGCTCTCGGTGCTGGTGCTCGAGGTGGTACTGCCGGGAGCGGGTCCAACGTTGCCCCGCCAGCCCACCGCCGATCTGGTGGTCTTTCCACCGGTCCCGGTGCGCGACGCGCCGTCCCGAGGCGCCCGTGACGGCGCGATCGGCCCGGCCCTTGTCCGTGGCAAGGCCGACGTGGTGCTTGGCGCGGCGATCGGCACGCAGGACGTGACGGCCCTCGTCACCGTGGTTGGCCCCGCGACGGCAGGTGACGATACGCTCGTCGAGCCGATCGCCGCGTGGATCGACCGCACCCAGGGGACGACACCGGAGGCGCGCGAAAGTGCCCCGACCGGCATCTTCGTCGTGGCCCCCGCGACTCTTGCACAGCACGCGACCTCGCCCCGGGACGCAGCGGCGGACGCTGTCGCGGCGGCGATCGTCGGAGGGATCGGCGCTGATCAGGCTTGGCCTCGCGAGTGGACGCCGGGTGAGGCCTTTTCCAACGTCCACTGGTACGACGATGGCGGCCGAAGCCCCGTCCTTGAACCGTCCCGGCCCTTGCGCCTCGACCCGACTGCCCCCGAGGAAGCCGGAGCGGCGAGCCGGCCGGCAATCGTCGAACGGCGATGGCCACTGAGCCTCGCACACTTCGCAGCCGAAGCTCATCCCGCACGATGGGCCTCCGATGGCGGCATTGACGCGATCGCGGATGCGGTCGCCGCTGTCTGCCGGCCGGAGGATCGTGCCGACCAGATCCGCCGTCGCCTGGCCGGTATCCGGCGCGATCTTCGCGCCCGGCTGCTACGCCGGGGGGCGAACAGCGATGCGGGCGAGGTCGCAGCCCTCCGGCATCGCGCCGCTGTCGCCCTCCAGACCCGGCTCCGGAGTGGCGCGCGGGCCGGTCGCCTGGGGGTAGTCCTTGCGTCTCTGTCGTTGAGGCCTGGAGAAGCGCGGGCGCTTGCCGGCAAGGCCGCGCGCCACGAGGGCGGAGATGTCGCCGGGTGGCAGACGGTCGCGCCAGACGGGACCGGCTCCGAGCTGGACATGGACCAGCGCTTCGCCGCGGATGTGATTGCCTATTGGTGCGCCGCGCTGCAGAGCCGCGCGCAGTGCCCGTCGCTGGCGCGGGCAGCGGGTATTCCCGAGCGCTATCTGTCGGATCTCGCTGACGAGGTGGCTCTCGCAGCCGAGCGGTGCGACCTGGTCCACGAACTGGCGCTCGAGCTTGGGCGTGGCCGATCCGACGGTTGGGTCGCCGCATCCCCTGCGGCGCTCGCCGCCACCGCGTCGATGTTTGTCAGCACCTTTCTCGAGCGCCTTGCCGTTCCAGGGGCGACCGGGGCTGCGCGAGCCCGTGTCGAACATCAGCCCATCGCACGATCGCCGCTCGCCCTTCGCTCGGCTGTCGACCCGCGGACGCCGCCGCCGCCCCTGTCACGAATCTGGCCGGATGGCTTGCGTACGCTCGTCGACGCCAATGCCGCGCCCGGCCTTGTCCGTCCACTCGCGGAAACGACACCTGAGCTGATCGGCGCCTTCGCGCCATCGCCGCTCGACAGTATGGAGACGGGTCTGTGAACGACGTACAAATCACGGTCCACGGTAACCCCGATCCGGCCGGCCTCGGTCAGGCGATCATCCGGCTGACGGGTGTGGCGTTGGTTCCGCCGGGCTCGATCGTACGCATCGAGCCGATTGCCGACGACGTTCCGGCGTCGGACCCGGAGGACTGGCCATCGCCGGACCTGAAGCCGCTGGAAGCCCGGATTACGGCCGACGGCGTCGATCTGGTCGTCGGCGCCGAGGTGGTCGAGGCTCCCGCCCTGCTGCCGGGCACGCCCGTCGCGATTTCCGTCCCCTCGGTGGGGGCCCGCGCCGAGGTGCATTGGCCGGCCATGGCATTGGCACCCGCCCGTCGCGGCGCGGCCGTCGTCATGTCGGGCGAGCAGCGTGCGGCGGAGCTTGCGGCCCGCTCCGAGGCGGACCGGCTGGCGGCACTCGAGGCTGCGGAAGCCGCCCGGCGCGAGGCCGACGCCATCGGCGAAAGCCAGCGGCGTGCCTCGGAGGCGGCGCTCCGGCTTGCCGAAGAAAGCGCGCTCTCCCGTCTGACGCTTCCGGGCGAACCGGAGCCTGATCGACGCAATACGGTCGGGAGCGATGACGACGCCCCGCCTGTAGCGCCGCCGTTGTCTGGACTGCTGGGCGGCAGTGCCGCCCTGCCGCCGCCGAGTTTGCCTTTGCCGCGATTGCCCGACGCAACTCAGGGCGTGGCCTCGAAGGCACCTCGCCCGGCCCCCGCGAAACGGCCGTCGCTGCGCAGTCCGTCCGCCGCCGCCGCCGCCCCTGTCGATGAGCTCGCGCGCCGGGGGGAGCTGGCACCCGCTGTGCGCGCGCCTCGCCCACCTCGCCGCAGCATGGGGTCGCTGGTGTTCGCGTTCCTGCTCGGAGCGGCCGTGACGGTCGGCGCGGTGGCCGGCTGGCTTCAGAACGAGAAGCGCCGCTTCGCCACGGCGCCCATCCCGCCCGTGCCGTCGGCACCGGCGGCCGGCTTGTCGAATGTCGAGACGGCGACCCGGCCCGACATGCTTGCCCTGCTCGCCGTTCCCGCGCGCTCGCCGCTCGGCCGCCCCGCGGACGGCGTCACATTCGAGGACGCACTCCGCCGCGCCGATCAGGCACTCTACGGAGAAGGTGTCGGCCGCAATCGCGATGAAGCGAGCTACTGGCTCCGGACGGCGATCAGCCGTGGGCTGTCCGAGCCACGGCTGTTGTGGGCCATGACCCAGCTCGGCGCCGCGTTCGCGACACCGGACGGCGGTCAACCCGACTACGCCACGGCCCGGCTCCTGTGGGCCGTAGCGGGCGGAGCCGGCGACCCTGTCGCGCTGTGCTTCCTCGCATCCGCCAGCGAATCGGGTCTCGGTGCTCCGGCCGACGCCGCGACGGCGCTCTCTCTCTATGAGCAGGCGAAGGCGCGAGGTGGCTGCCGTGACGTCGATCAGTCCATTTCCAGATTGAAGGGCTCCCGACCATGATCCGGCACCCCGTCAGCCTCCTCCTTCTCGTCACGCTTGCCAGCGCAAATCTCGTTGCTTTGGCAAGCGATGCAGCGGCGCAGAGTGCCAACGCCTCGCCGTCGTTCGTCGACGAGCGCCGGCTTCCGGGGCGTGGGGACGCCGAAGCCCGCCAGAAGGCGGCGGCCGAGGCGGCCGACCGCGCTGCCGCCGAAATGCGCAAGCGCTTCGAGGCCGAAGCCGCGGCCATGCGCGCCGAGCTCGAGGCGGCAGCCCGCGAGCATCGCCGCCGGCTGGACGAGGAGGCAGCCGCGCTGAGCAAGCGGCTGGCCGCCGAAAGCGAGAGCCGCCTGAAAGCGGCAGGCGCACGTGACGATACCGAAGCCCGCGCCCGCGCCGAGGAGGAGGCCCGTCAGGCCGCTGCCGCCGAAGCGCAGCGTCGGGCCGACGCCGAAGCCCGCGCCGAGGAGGAGGCCCGTCAGGCCGCTGCCGCCGAAGCGCAGCGTCGGGTCGAAGCCGAAGCCCGCGCCCGCGCCGAGGAGGAAGCCCGTCAGGCCGCTGCCGCCGAAGCGCAGCGTCGGGCCGACGCCGAAGCCCGCGCCGAGGAGGAGGCCCGCCAGGCCGCTGCCGCCGAAGCGCAGCGTCGGGCCGACGCCGAAGCCCGCGCCCGCGCCGAGGAGGAGGCCCGTCAGGCCGCTGCCGCCGAAGCGCAAAGTCGGGCTGAAGCCGAAGCCCGCGCCCGCGCCGAGGAGGAGGCCCGTCAGGCCGCCGCCGCCGAAGCGCAGCGTCTCGCCGAGGTCGAAGCGCGACGGAAGGCGCTCGATATCACGGGAAGCACGGCTGATGGACAACGCTACTTTCAGCGCGGTGAGCAGTTTCTGGCCAATGGCGATTTTGCAAGTGCCCGCTTGTTCTTCGAGCGCGCGAGTGACGCCGGCATCGCGGATGCCGCCCTCCGACTCGGCGAAACCTACGATTCTCGCGCCCTCCAGCGCCTCGGCGCGATCGGACTGAGTCCAGACGCCGACCTCGCCCGCCGCTGGTATCGGCGCGCGTCCGCACTCGGATCGACAGCGGCGGCCGATCGCCTGAAGCAACTCGGCGACTGACGCCGGGGCGGCACGGCCGGATTGCAAGTACGACCTGTATCGCGTTGAGGAGATGTCGAATGAAGGGTGGGGGACGTTTTCTGAAGGCCATCGCGGCTCTGGCTGTCGTCTTGACCGGATCGGGTCCTGTCGGCGCGCAAGCGCGGGCCGACCGGTGGGGAGCAGACGGCAAGGAGCGCATCAACCAGTTCACCATCGGGCTGGCCGCCGGACTTCCGAAAGGCGCTCCGCTCCGGTTCGGCGCCGAACTCGCGCGGGCCCTCAACGAGGGCGATGAAATGCGCATCCTTCCGATCGTCACGCGAGGCATCTTCGACAACTTCGAGGATCTGCTGCAATTGCGCGGCGTCGATGCCGCCATCGTCTACGGCGACACGCTGCTGCACTTCGACAAGGTCGAGCGCGTCCCGAACGTGCTGAGCAAGGTGCACTACGTCGCAAGCCTGTTTCCGTCGGAACTCCAGATCTTCGTCCGGCCGGAGATCCAGTCGCTGCGCGACCTGCAGGGCAAGGTCGTCAACTTCAATCAGAAGGGGACGGCAGCCGCCTACACGGGGCCCATCGTCTTCGAGCGACTGGGCATCAAGGTCGATGCCCGCTTCGATCCCCATCCCGACGTCATGCGCCAGATCCGCACCAGCGACCGCTACGCGGCGACCGTTTGGGTGACGGCCAAGCCCGTCGGCGGCATCGCCTCGCAGGACTGGCCGGCCGGTTTCAAGATGCTGTCGGTCCCCTTCACGAAGGAATTGGAGGACCTCTATCTCTCGGCCACGCTCGAGAGCGCCGACTACCCGAAGCTGATCCCGGCCGGCGAGAAGGTGGAGACGATCGCTGTTCCGGCCGTGCTCGCCGTCTACAACTGGACGCCCGGCTCGCAGCGCTATCCCCGCATGGTGAAGTTCGTCGACTACATCTTCGAGCGCCTGCCGAACCTGCAGAAGCCTCCGTTCCACCCTGCTTGGAAGAACGTGAACCTCTCGGCTCCCGTTCCCGGATGGCGTCGCTACCAGCCCGTGCAGGACAAGCTCGACAAGCTGCGACCGGGTCAGACCGCCGCGGCCGCGTCCCGTCGTTGACCTGCCGCGCGCTCCCGGTCACGAACCGGTCGGCGTCGGGACGGTCTCGACAACCATCCCGTCGGGTTCGTCGTCTTGCCGGCCGTCATCGCGGAGCGCGATGTAGATCGCTGGAATGACGAGCACCGTCAGCAGCGTCGACGAGGCGAGTCCGAACAGCAGCGAGATGGCGAGGCCCTGGAAGATCGGGTCGAACAGGATCACCGCGGCGCCGATGATGGCGGCGAGCGCCGTGAGCAGGATCGGCTTGAAGCGGATCGCACCCGCCTCGAGCAGGACCGTCCGGAGCGGCGCGCCGTCGTCGCGCGGCTGCCGGATGAAGTCGACCAGCAGGATCGAGTTGCGCACGATGATGCCGGCGAGCGCGATGAACCCGATCATGGAGGTCGCCGAAAACGGCGCCCCGAAGATCCAGTGCCCGATCATGATGCCGATCAGTGTCAGCGGCACCGGCGTCAGGATGACGAGCGGCAGCTTGAACGAGCCGAACTGCGCCACGACGAGGATATAGATCCCGAGCAGTGCCACGGCGAACGCCGCGCCCATGTCGCGGAACGTGACCCACGTCACCTCCCATTCGCCGTCCCAGAGCAGCGTCGTCCTGCGGTCGTCGGGCGGCTGCCCGTTGAGTCGGATCTCGGGTCGCGGCAGGCTGCCCCAATCCTTCTTCGCGATGGCGTCCTGCACCGCGAGCATGCCGTAGAGCGGCGCTTCGTAGGCCCCAGCCAGCTCGCCCATCACCATCTCGGTCGGCCGCCCGTTGCGCCGGAAGACAGGCAGCGACGCCAACTCGTGCCGCACGCTCACGACGTCGCCGAGTTCGACGATCGACCGCTCGCCCGGCAGCGCGTTCGCCGGCACCGGCGTCGAGAGCGTGGTCGTGTCGAGGCTCTGCGCCGACTTCGGCAGTTGCACGGCGATCTCGACCGGATGCCGCCCCCCGCCCCGGTGCGAGTAGCCGACCGCGATCCCGCCGAGATAGGCCTGCAGCGTGTCGTAGACGTCGCGCTGTTCCACCTTGTGGAACTCGAGGTTGTCCTGGTCGATCGAGACGCGAAGCCGCGGCGCCGGCGCACCGAAGCTGTCGTCGTCATCGACGATGAAGGGGATCTCGCGGAAGATCTTCCTCACCTCGCGCGCGACGGCGCGTCGGGTCTCGGCGTCGGGACCGTAGATCTCGGCGAGCAGCGTCGCGATGACCGGCGGTCCCGGCGGCACCTCGACCACGCGCAGCGCGCTCCCGTCCGGCAAGGTCAGGCCCTTCAGCCGCTCCCGCACATCGAGCGCGATGTCGTGGCTCGCCCGCTTGCGATCATGCTTTGCCGTAAGATTGATCTGCAGGTCGCCCTGCTGCGGCTCCTTGCGCAGATAGGAGTGCCGGACGAGCCCGTTGAAGTTGAACGGCGCCGCCGTGCCGACATAACTCTGGATCGAGGCCAGCTCCGGCAGGTCGCCGAGCTTGCGCGCCGCCGCGTCGAGCACGCGGTCGGTTCGCTCCAGCGACGTCCCGCGAGGGAGGTCGAGGACCACCTGCAGTTCCGACTTGTTGTCGAAAGGCAGCAGCTTGACCGTCACCCATTTGAGCGGAAAGAGCGTCAGGGAGAGCAGCGTCGCGAGGCCGACCAGGATCAGGAACGACCAGGCCGAGCGTCGGCTGGCGAGGATCGGCCGCGCTGCCGCGACGTATGTCCGCCCGAGAACGCCCCCGTCGTGCGCGCCATGGTCGCCCGCCGGTGCCGAGCCCGCGAGCCGCAGCATCAGCCACGGCGTCACCATCACGGCGACGAAGAACGAGAGCACCATGGCCGCAGACGCGTTGGCCGGGATCGGCGCCATGTAGGGCCCCATCAGCCCCGACACGAACAGCATCGGCAGCAGCGCGGCCACGACGGTCAGCGTCGCCACGATCGTCGGATTGCCGACCTCCGCCACGGCTGCGATGGCGGCGTCGCGGCGACTGCGCCCGTCGTGCATGCCCCAGTGCCGGGCGATGTTCTCGATCACGACGATGGCATCGTCGACGAGAATGCCGATCGAGAAGATGAGCGCGAACAGGCTGACCCGGTTGATCGTGTAGCCCATCAGCCAGGACGCAAAGAGCGTGAGCAGGATCGTCACCGGAATGACGATGAGCACGACGAGCCCCTCGCGCCAGCCGATCGCGATCCCCACCAGCGCCACGATCGAAAGTGTCGCGAGCGCCAGATGGAACAGGAGTTCGTTGGCTTTCTCGTTGGCGGTTTCGCCATAGTCGCGCGTGACGACGACGTCGAGGTCCTTGGGAACGAGCGTGCCCTCGAGGTCTTTGAGGCGATGCCGGATGCGCTCGGCAATGTTGACCGCGTTGGCGCCGGCCCGCTTGGCGAAGGCGACCGTCACCGCCGGCGTCCTGACGAGCGCGCCGTCGTCGCCCTTGGCGTAATGCCAGGCGCGCTGCTCGAGTGGCTTTGCGCCGACGACGATCGTGGCCACGTCGCGCACGTAGACCGGCCGCCCGTCGCGCGTCGTCAGGAGCATGAGACCGATGTCGGGCACGCCCTGCAGCGTCTGTCCGGCAGCAACCGCGATGCTCCGGTCGAGCTCGCGCACCCGCCCCGCCTGGAACGAGCGGTTGGCATCGCGCACCTTGCCGACCAGCTGCGCCAGCGTGACGCCATGCAGCGCGAGTTTCGCCGCGTCCGGCTCCACACGGATCTGGTCCGGCCGTCCGCCCGTGATGTACGAGAGCCCGACGTCGTCCAGCTTGGCCAGTTCGACGACGAGGTTCTCGGCGATGTGATGGAGCCCGTTGTCCTGATAGCGGTCTGCGGCGCCCGGCTTCGGCGTCAGGGTCAGCGTCACGATCGCCACGTCGTCGATGCCGCGCCCGACGATGAGCGGCTCCGGAATGCCGACCGGGATGCGGTCCATGTTGGCGCGGATCTTCTCGTGCACCCGCAGGATGGCTTCGTCCGACGAGGTGCCGACGAGAAAGCGCGCCGTCACCAGAACCTGGTCGTCGAGCGTGTTGGAATAGACGTGCTCGACGCCGTTGATCGCCTTGACGATGGTCTCGAGCGGCTCCGTCACGAGGCGAACGCCGTCCTCGGCCTTGAGCCCGTCGGTGCGCACCATGATGTCGACGAGCGGCACCGAGATCTGCGGCTCTTCCTCGCGCGGCAGCGCGAACAGCGCGACGAGGCCGAGCGCCAGCGCCGCGAGCAGTGCCAGCGGCGTCAGCGGGGAGCCGATGAAGGCGCGCGTCAGATGACCGGAAAGCCCGAGCCCGGTCGGTGCGGGTGCGCCACTCATCGGGTAACCTCCGGCTTGACGATCACGTCGCCGGCCGCGAGACCGGCGAGGATCTCGACTCCGTCGCCGCCGCCGTCGAGCGCTGCCGCGCTGCCGCGCTGGACGACCACGTCGACGGGCTTGCCGTCGCTCCCCTTCACCGCGACGAAGTCGAGCCCGAACCGCGCGAAGACGAAGCCGGTCGGCACGACCACCCCGGGCCGCTTGCCGGCCGAGATCCACACCCGCGCCCGCTCGCCGACGAAATAGTCGCCGAGACCCGGCGCCTCGGCGTCCGCGATCACCCGTCCGCCCTGCAACTCGGGATAGACCTGCACGATCTTGCCGGACACCGTCGCGGACCCGGCGACACCAGAAGGCGTCGCGGACCCGGCGACACCAGAAGGCGTCGCGGACCCGGCGACACCAGAAGGCGTCGCGGACCCGGCGACACCAACAGGCGTCGCGGTATCGGCGACGCTGAGTCCCCGCGCGCCGACGCGGAGCGTGTCCCCCGCTCGCATGAAGCGGGCATGCCGCTCGGGCAACTCGAGCCGCAGGAGATACGCGTTGGCCGCGATCGTGGCGACGCTTTCGCCCGCCATCACGACGCTGCCCGAAGTCACGGGAACCTTGAGGACCCGGCCGGCGGCTGGCGCCAGCACCTGGCCTTCGCTCGCCTGTTCCTCGGCGACCTGCCGTTCGGCCCGGGCCGCTGCGAGTTCATTCCGTGCCACGTCGAGCGCGGTGCGGAGCTGATCGACGCGGGCCTGCGGCGTCACCCCGCGCTTGAGCAGTTGTTCCGCCCGCTCGAAGTCGAGGCCTGCCGTGGTGAGCCGCGACTCGAGCGCCACGATCTGCGCGTCGGCAGCCTTGATGCGAAGCGCGATCTTGGGATCGGCGACGGTCGCCAGCAGTTGCCCCGGCTGAACCTCCACGCCCTCGTCCACCTTCAGCGTGACGACGGTGCCGGGCGTCCGCACCCGCGCCTCGATCAGGTCCTTGCTGCGCACCGTGGCAAAGACCTGCTTCAGGTCTTCCATCTGCGTGACGTGGACAGTGAACGTCTCGGCAGCTCCGGCCGGCGAGGACACGGCGATCGACGCCAGCAGTACGACCGCTGCAGCGCGGGCGGTTACACGGCGCTTTGGCGAACGAGGCTCGGTCATGGGGGTGGCTCCATCGGGCTTGGCGCGTGCGGTCGCGGCCGGTCATGAATGAGGCGTGGGCCTGGGTTGTCCCTGATCTGGCGCAACTCTATCGGCCCCCTCGCGGGGGTCAGTGACATTGTCACCGGGGCGGTATCTGCTCGCGGGCTCCGACGCGCCGCCCCTCGACCGGCCCTTCGCGGTCGTGGCAGGATGCGGAGGGCGAGCGGCTCACCCGCGACTGTGGCATCCGGAGCGAGGCATGGCATTCGAGACCGAGCACAGGACGGTCGTCCTCGGCGCCTCCGTCGTAGCCCCCACGGAGCGCGTCTACGCGGCGTTGACGGACCCGCTCGAGCGCCAGTTGCTCGGCGCGGCCGGCGACATCGGCGTGCTCCTCCTCGACGCGAGCGACGTGCGGGTCGGCGGCAAGGACGTGCTCCGCTTCGGGCCGCGCGGCGATCCCTGCTTCGAGGTCAGCGCTCGCTATCTCGATCTCGTCCCGGGCCGCCGCATCGTCACGTCGGACGTGATTTCCCATGCTGCCCGTCCGATCGTCGTCTCCATGACCACGATCGAGATCGCACCGGGCGGCACCGCCACGCGCGTGCGCCTCACATCGCAACGTCTGAACCTCGGCGGCGACCTGGCCGACACACCGGCCATCAGCCCCTACGAGATCCTGATGGACTGTCTCGCCCGCTACCTCGGCATGCCCGACCGCCGTCGTCGCTGATCCGGGTGGCCTCCAGGGCAATGGGGATTGTGCTGGGGGGCAAGCTGCACTAAGTCCACCGCATGCGGCGAAATTGTCGCGCAACTGTCGCGAGCGCCCGGCACCTTGGCCTCGACGCACCTAGCATCTGGGAGACGGAATTGGACAGCGTTTTGATTATCGGCGCGGGAGCTGCCGGCTCGGTCACGGCTCAGAAGTGCGCGATGAACCGCGACGTGTTCAAGAAGGTCCATCTGGCCTCGCGCCGCATCGCGAGCTGTGAGGCCGTGGCCAAGCGCTGCGTGACCCCGATCGACATCTCGCAGGTCGACGCCGACAACGTCGCCGAGGTGGTCGCGCTGATCGAGAAGGTGAAGCCGGACCTTCTGATCAACATGGCGCTGCCCTACCAGGACCTGCCGATCATGGACGCCTGCCTGAAGACGGGCGTCCACTACATGGATACGGCCAACTACGAGCCGCGCGACGTCGCCAAGTTCGAGTACTCGTGGCAGTGGGCCTATCAGGACCGCTACAAGGACAAGGGGATCATGGCGATCCTCGGCTGCGGCTTCGATCCGGGCCAGTCGAACATCTATTGCGCCTACGCGCAGGAGTTCCTGTTCGATACCATCGAGACGATCGACATCATCGACTGCAACGACGGCAGCCACGGCAAGGCGTTCGCCACCAACTTCAATCCGGAGATCAACCTCCGTGAGGTGACGCAGCGCGGCAAGTATTGGAAGAACGGCGAGTGGATCGACATCGACCCGCTCTCGATCTCGGCCATGATCGATTATCCGGAAGTCGGCCCGCGGAAGTCCTACCTGATCTACCACGAGGAGGAGGAGAGCCTCGTCCAGAACATCAAGGGCCTGAAGCAGATCCGCTTCTGGATGACCTTCTCCGACAACTACATCAAGCACCTTGAGGTGCTCCAGAACGTCGGCATGACGCGCATCGACCCCGTCATGTACAAGGGCAACCCGGTGATCCCGATGGAGTTCCTGAAGGAGCTTCTGCCGCCGCCCTCGTCGCTCGGCGAGAACTATTCGGGCCGCACGTCGATCGGCTGCGTCTTCGTCGGCAAGAAGGACGGCAAGGAGAAGCGGGCGATCATCTACAACGTGTGCGACCACGCCGATTGCTACAAGGAGACGGGCGCGCAGGCCGTGTCCTACACGACGGGCGTGCCGCCGGTCGTTGGCGCCATGATGCTGTTCAAGGGGCACTGGAAGAAGCCGGGCGGCGTCTACAACGTCGAGCAGCTTCCCTCGAAGCCCTTCATGGACGAGATCGGCAAGCAGGGCCTGCCGTGGCACATGAAGGAAATCACCGAGCAGAGCCAGGCCGATCTGTTCGCGGTGAAGACCTGAGACGACCAGCCCAGCGAGAGGCCCGACGCGGATGAACGGAACGGTCTTTTCCTTCTCCACGTCGGGTTTTGTCGACACGGCTGAAGGCCGCGCCATGCGCCCGAACGAGAACGTCGGCGGCGACGCGCTGGCCCAGTGGCTGTCCGGTGTCCTGAAGGAAACCGGCTTCGCGGTGACCGAGCCCTGGTTCGAGGATCACGGCTCGGTCTTCACCGTCACGGACGATGGGCGCACCTATCTCTGCGCCTGCTCGATCGAGGAGGACGGCAGCGACCCGCGCGAGGGGCATGTGGCGCTGGAACTGAAGCAGGCCTTTCTCGAGCGGCTTCGCGGCCGCAACGTCTTCGACCCGACGGACCGGGTCGCCGCGGCCATCCAGGAGGCCCTCGAGCAGTCCCCCGCCATCGCCGGCTTCGAGCGCGCCTGACCTTGCCCCTCCCTCTGCCCGTCCCCGCAAAAGACGGGGCGGTCTGGCGGGGTGTCCCCGCCAGCGGGGCGCGGGGCCGGCCCCGCTTCGAGCGAAGCTCGAACGCTACTCGGCGATACGCTCAGAGATCGAATTCCGGCTGGTCGTCGCGTTCCTCCCGTGCGGCGGCTTTGAAGCCGCGCTCCATGAGGGGAATTTCCGGCTTCTTCCCCGCAAACAACTCCTCGATGGTGAAAAGCTGGATCTTGGGCACTTTCCGGCCCGTGCCGTTGTCGTAGAGCCCCGCGCCAGCGGCTTCCTTCTTCATTGGTTCGGTATGGGGTTCGAGCGATATATAGATGCCGACCTTCGCGCGCTCACGATCGACGACGGCCGTCAATTCGCGGACGTCCTTCACGCCGACGCCACCGCCCTTGACCGAAACGATGGCCTTCTCGACGGTCTTCGCACCTGAGCGAAAGAAGATGTGCCCATCGATGCCGCCGTCGGCGCCTTTCTTTTTGCCGCCGAATGGCACGGTATCGACCAGCGAAACCGCCCACCACTGGAACTGGTACTTGTCGCGATTGGCGAGGTCACGCGCACCTTCGAGGTCTTTCGGCGTCCCGTGAACCTCGAACTTGATCTCAGGAAATGCATCCTTCAGTCGTTTTTCGATCAGCGAGATCGACAGATGCGTGATGTCGATGCCGATCCACTGGCGGCCGAGCTTTTCGGCAGCATGAACGGTGGTGCCACAGCCGCAGAACGGGTCGAGCACGACGTCGCCGGGATTGGAGGACGCGGAGAGGATGCGTTCGAGCAGCGCGACGGGCTTTTTGGGTTGGGTAGCCTAAGCGCTCTTGGGCCACTGCATTGACTGCAGGGATGTCGGTCCAGACGGATGAAAGGGGAACGCCCTCCTGTTCTTCTAGGAAACGCTTTTCACGAGGGATGCCGCCGGATGCTGGGATATGGATCTTCCCGCTATCATAGGCGTGTTGCATTCTCTCCTTTGTCCACCGCCATACTTTGGTGTGCCCCATAAATTCGTAAGTGAGGTTCGGTCGGTCTGAGTTTGGATTTATGAGGGATGTCGCTTGAAAACGCTTGCCAGTAACGTCGTCAATCAGATTATATCGAAGCAAGTATTCTTGGGAATAAGGTAGGTATTGAGGATTCCAGACAAAAGCATTCGTTTTCCTGTAAAAAAGAATAACGTCGTGATTCGATGCAAATCTGGTAAAGGCTAATCCTTTAGGGGTTGTTCTCTGCCATAGTATCTCATTTGTCAGAGCATCCTTCCCAAACACCGCGTCCATCAGCACCTTGAGGTAGTGGCTGGCGGTCGGGTCGCAGTGCAGATAGATCGAGCCCGTTGGCTTCAGGACGCGATGCAACTCCACCAGCCGCACGGCCATGTGCGTCAGGTAGGCCATCATGTCGTTGTCCTTGAGGAAGCTCCGCATGGCGCGCAGCATCTCGGCGACATCGGAATTGCGCCCGAACATGACCTCGTCGAAGGCCTTCTCCGCGGCATTATTCCAGTGCCACGTATCCTCGAAGGCTTCGATCTGCGCCTGGCTCGCGTCCCCTGAGGGGCCGCGGAACAGGACGTTATAGGTGGCGTTCGAGTTGAACGGCGGATCGAGGTAGATGAGGTCGACGCTCTCGTCCTTGATGTGCTCGCGCAGCACTTCCAGGTTGTCGCCGTAAAAGAGATGATTGGCCATGCCCCGCCACCGTCCGAAATAGCCGTGTCCGGTGCACCTTCGCCTCTTGACGCCCGGCGCGCAAGCCGTAGAACAGACACGGAACCACAAGGGGCGACTCGTGCGGGTCAAAAACTACAGAGAGGCCGTGAGGCTCGCGAACAGCGCAGGGCTCGATGCCGCCAAGCGCCGGATGAAGAAGGCCGGCCGCACCGCCATGAGCGCTACTGACCACGCGCACGCTGTTAGCGTGACGGAGCGCGTCCTCAGCGATCTGGGTTTCGACGTCGCGGGCTGGATCTCCACCGCCGGCGTACCGCGCAACGAGCCTGAGCCACCCGCCAAGGGCAATGCCAAGCGCCGCTCTCGGCAACCAAAGCCCGTGCAGCTGTCGTTCTCCTTCGCCTGACCCATCCCCCGCTGCCCGTCCCCGCAAAAGACGGGGCGGTCTGGCGGGGTGTCCCCGCCAGCGGGGCGCGGGGCCGGCCCCGCTTCGAGCAGAGCTCGAACGCTCTCACGGCGCCTGACCCGAAGAAATCCGTCACGCGCGACTTCAATCTGTGTCATTGCGATGCCATATCGCGTCCCTTCCGGCGTCGGCCGGGCCGTTCCGTGCGCACGAGGCCGCTACCATGCTTTCCCCCCAGCTTCCGTCCGACATCGCGACCCCCGCCTACGTCCTCGACGCGGCGGCTCTGAAGCGCAATCTGGCGACCGTGGCGCGCATCCGGCGCGAGGCGGGCTGCAAGGTGCTGCTGGCGACGAAGGCGTGGGCCATGCCCGCGGCCTTCCCGATGATGCGCGACGCTCTGGACGGCACGACGGCCTCGGGCGAGTTCGAGGCGCGGCTCGGCGCCGAGGAGTTCGGCAAGGAGGTGCACGTCTATGCACCGGCTTATGGGCCCGGCGAGGTCGAGCGCCTGCTGCCGCTCGCCGACCACATCTATTTCAACTCGCCGGAGCAGATCGAGCGCTTCGGGCGGATGGCGCGCGCGGCGGGCAAGAAGATCGGCGTCCGCATCAATCCGGGCTACTCGAACGCCACCCTCGGCGGCGCTCTCTACGACCCCTGCGCGCCCTGCTCGCGCTTCGGCACGACGCTGGCCGACATCGATCGCCTGCCCTGGGGCGCGATCGATATCCTGCACACGCACACGCTTTGCGAAAGCCTTGCGGACGGCTCCGTCGGCCTCATCGAGCATGTCGCGAAGACGCTCGCGCCCTATGTGCGGCGCGTGAAGGCCGTCAACTTCGGCGGCGGCCATTTCGTCAACAAGCCCGGCTATGACGTCGACCGGCTGATCGCGGCGATAAAGGCCTTCAGGGCGGAGTTCGGCGTCGAGGTGATCCTCGAGCCCGGCGCCGGCATCCTGGTCGATGCGGGCTATCTCGTCGCCTCGGTGATTGGCCTCCACCACAACGAGAAGGACATCGCCATTCTGGATACGTCGGCCAGCTGCCACATGCCGGACGTACTGGAGGTGCCCTACACCCCACTGATCGTCGGCGCCGGCATGTCGGGAGAGAGACCGCACACCTACGTGCTGGGTGGCAAGACGTGCATGACGGGCGACGTCATTGGGGAATACTCGTTCGACATGCCACTCGAGGTTGGAAACCGTGTCGTATTCACGGACATGATGCAGTACACATTGGTCAAGAATAATACCTTCAACGGCACGCGTCGCCCTGATCTGGGCATCCTGCACGAGGACGGTCGCTACGAGGTTCTGATGACGTTCGGCTACGAGGACTTCCGCCGCACCCTCGGGTGACGGTGGCGGGGCAGCCGGCATCGAGGGGAGGGCAGGGACGAGCCATGGCCGTTGCGCCGCTAAGGGGACCGGGAGGGCTGGGCCGTCAATGCGCGGCACTACCGATTGCGCGCGCCTCTGACGGCAGCCGGTCGATCGTGCTCGTGACCACCCGTGGGCGTGGCGTCTGGACCATCCCCAAGGGCTGGGTCGAATACGGGGTGCCCGCCTCGGAGACGGCGGCTACTGAAGCGCGTGAGGAAGCGGGCCTCGTGGGCGTCGTGTCTGGCACGCCGCTTGGCGTCTACACCTATGAGAAGCAACTCGACGGTGGCCGCTCGATCCAGTGCGAGGTCGAAGTTTACGAAATGCAGGTGACAGGGCGCCTCGAGACTTGGCGCGAGCAGGCGCAGCGGCGGATCGAGGAGTTTCCATACGGCACCGTCGCGGACGTCGTCCACGAGCCGGATCTCGCCCGCTTGTTGCGCCTCGTGTTGCAAACTTGACAAGCGACGTCGGTTTTTCGAGCTGACTTGTGCGGGAGCGCCCTTCCCGACGTCGGGCGGCCGCTCCACCGTTGCCATCGCGCGTTCCGACATATACCAATCGGGACTGTCGGAATTCGAACACGGGACGAGCCCGAAATGCGCCTGAACAAATCCACGAGCCACGCCATCCGCATCCTGATCGAGTGTGCGCGGGCCGGCGACCGTCTCGTAAAAGTGGCCGATCTGGCCGCGGCGCTCGATCTGACCACTCAGAACGTCTTCAAGATCGTGCATCTGCTCTCGCGCGCCGGCCTGGTGGCGGCAACGCGCGGACGCAACGGTGGTGTGAAACTCGCCCGCGAGGCGAAGCTCATCCGCATGGGCGACATCGTCCGCGCCATGGAGGCGACCGACTTCGAGATTGATCTCGATGGACCGCTCGCGGGTGCCTCCGGTCGCGCCGTGAAGGGCGTCAATCGCGTGCTCGACGACGCGCTCGAGGCTTTCGTCTCGGTGCTCGATCAACACACGCTCGCCGACATGACCGCCAGCAAGCCGACGGCGGCGAAACTGGCCGTCGCGACGCCGGTCGCGCGCGAATTGCCGCGTGCCCGATCTGGCGTGGCCAAGCCGCGGACGCGGTCGATGGCGCGAACCACTGGAAACTGAAGGCAGAAATAGCCATTCGATCCCGCCGCAGCAGCGCACCTTGAAATTAGAGTAATTCCAATAAGTTGGGATTATTCCGGGATCGCTTGACACGCCTCTCCGGACGCGTAAATCCTCCATCAAGAAGTATACAATCGGCACCCGGCCGATGCATACGACCGAGGAGGAATTGCCCATGAGCTGCCGTCTGTCGCGCCTCGCCGCGTCGTTGTTCGCCTCGAGTGCACTGGGCCTGTCGCTCGCCGGTGCCGCCGCCGCCGAGAGCGTCGTCAACATCTACTCGGCACGCGAGCCCGTGCTCGTCGCGCCGCTTCTGGAAGCCTTCACCAAGGCTACCGGCATCAAGACGAACGTCGTGTTCGTGAAGGACGGCGTCAACGAGCGCGCCGCAGCCGAAGGCGCCAACAGCCCCGTCGATGTTCTGCTCGATGTGGATATCGCACGCCTCGCTGCCGCCGAGGGCAAAGGCGTATCTCAGCCGCTCGTCTCCGACGTGGTTGCAGCGAACGTGCCGGCCCAGTACCGCGACCCGAAGGGTCATTGGATCGGCCTTTCCCAGCGCGCTCGTGTCGTCTATGCCGCGAAGGACCGCGTGAAGCAGGACAGCATCACATACGAGGAGCTCGCCGACCCCAAGTGGAAAGGCAAGATCTGCTCGCGTTCCGGCCAGCACGCTTACAATGTCGGCCTTCTGGCCTCCATCATAGCCCACTCCGGCGAGGAGAAGGCCGAGGCGTGGGCGCGCGGTGTGAAAGCGAACCTCGCCAAGAAGCCGGCGGGAGGCGACCGCGATCAGGCGAAGGCGATCTTTGCCGGGGAATGCGATCTGGCCATCGCCAACACCTATTACATGGCCGCCATGCAGACGAACGAGAAGAGCCCCGAGCAGAAGCAGTGGGCGGCGGCGATCAAGATCCTGTTTCCGAATGCAGCCGACCGCGGGACCCACGTCAACATCTCTGGCGCCGTCCTCGCGAAGCACGCACCGAACAAGGCCAATGGCGTGAAGCTCATCGAGTTCCTGTCGTCGGGAGAAGGCCAGCGCGTCTATGCCGAGCGCGTCAACGAGTACCCCTTGAAGGACGGCGTGGCCGTGTCGCAGATCGTGTCGAGCTGGGGCAGCCTCAAGGCCGACAGGATCGCCTTCGACCGCATCGCGGCGCTGCGCAAGAAGGCATCCGAGATCATGGACAAGGTAGGCTTCGACGCCGGTCCGGGCGCCTGAGCACTGTTGGCGGCGGCCGGTGACTGCCAGCCCCCGCACCGGCACTCCTCGAGGGAACGACGATGCGCAACAGGCCGATCAATCACAAGCTGCTCCGGGCACGTACCGACGAGGTCTGCCCGTTGCGTTTCGCCCCGTCCCTGCCAGGGCCCGAGCGCCTCGTCGGGCTTGGCTTTCGCTACTGGATGCTGGGTCGCACGACCGGCGACGTCGGCTGCTGGGAACGCGCCTGGAACCTCTACTCCGGCCAGTTCGGGGTGGCGGGCGCGCGCGTGGCGGTCGGTCGCCTTTCGAGCTGGGTGTCGGCCGTGGGGGCCGCGTCTCAGCGCGAGATCGCGGTCTATCCCGAGGGCTGTAGTGGCTTCTGCCGCGACGAATGCATCGCGGTCTCGATGATCGCCGCCTGCCAGCACCACACCTGCCCGGCGATGCGCGCGTGTGCCTTCGCGCTGGCGGGCGCCTCTCTCATCGACGGCGTCGTAGGCGAGGCTCAGGGTTTCGCCGATGCCATGATGGGCCTCGATCAGGTGCTCTCACCGGGCTCGATCGTAGCCGCCGCGGCCGACGTGCCGGCAGCCACCATGGTGCTGCAGTGAGAGCGGCCCCCACGCCGCTTGACCGGGGTCAAGCAGCCCTCTTGGCGCCGGGTACCGTCCCGTGCAACTATGTCCATGAGATGGGACACGGCAGGAGTATCACCAGAGTGACACTGCGTGCGTCCCGCCCGGAGTTCGCCAGATGATCGTCTGCTCCTGCAATGTCGTGTCCGACGCCGATATCGAGCGCGTTCTCATCGATATTTTCAGCAAGCCCGACGCGCCCATCCCGACACCGGGGCTGGTCTACCGCGAACTCCAGAAGCGCATGGTCTGCTGCGGCTGCGCGCCGCTTGCCGTCACCGTCATCTACGAGCGCCTCGAAGCTCTCGAGCGGCGCGGCGAGATCTGCCGCTTCCGGTGTGCTGACATCAGGAAGCGCCTGCGCCTGATCATCAACAAGGCGGCGCCATCCGCGCCGGTCGCGACGCCGGTGTCTCGCCGGGTCGTGGGAGCGACCCACGACTGACGAGTGGACTTGGCTGGTCCGGAAACTATACTCCCACGTAGTCGTTCTGAGCGCCGGAACGCGATTCGGGCGCGTCCGCATTCCAAAGGGAGCACTCCATGAAGGGCAAGGCCGAAGTCATCGAGATTCTGAACGAGGCCTTGCGGCACGAGCTGACCGCCATCAACCAGTACTGGCTCCACTACCGTCTGCTCGATGATTGGGGGTTCACGCTGCTTGCCAAGAAGGAGCGTGAGGAATCGATCGAGGAGATGGAGCACGCCGATTCGCTCGTCTCGCGGATCATTTTCCTCGAAGGCTTCCCCAACATGCAGACGTTGGCGCCGTTGCGGGTCGGTCAGAACCTCAAGGAAGTGCTCGAATGCGACCTCGCCGCCGAGTATGAGGCCCAGGCCCTCTACACCAAGGGGCGCGAGATCTGCCGCAAGAGCGAGGACTTCGTGTCGATGGCGCTCTTCGAGGGCCTCCTGAAGGACGAGGAAGAGCATATCGACTTCATCGAGACACAGCTCGAGCTGATCGGCAACATCGGCATCCAGAACTACGGCCAGCTCCAGTCGGCCCCGGCCAACGCGTCAGACGGCAAGGGCGACTGACCGCGCGCCGATCTGAAAGCCCCCTGAACTGACGACGGGCGTCCGCAAGGGCGCCCGTTTCATGTTCAGCGTGCTACCGAAACCGGAGTTTGCGAAGCCGGAGTTTGCGCCGCAGCAGCGCGTGGCCCGTTCTTCTGCTGGCTGGTCTTCGTCTTCGGCTTCTTCTTCTGCTGCTTGGCGGTCGCCGCCACCGGTGCCGGCGAGTCGGCCGGGAGGAACGCCGAGAAGATCGACGACATGGGGGCGCTTTCGCTGACCCCGGAATAGTTGGCGACCACACGAACCGTGGTTCCGACACGCGCGAGCGTCGCCAGATGCACCACATGCTGGTTCATCATGCGGAAGCAGCCGGAAGACGAGGCGCGGCCGATCGACCGATCGTTGTTGGTCCCATGAATGCGGTAGATCGTGTTGCCCAGATAGAGCGCCTTCGCTCCGAGCGGGTTGATCAGGCCGCCCGTGACAGTGATCGGAAGTCCGGGTTGGCGCTGGCGCATCTCGGGCGGTGGCGTCCACGTCGGCCAGGCTGCGATCCGGCTGATCTTCTCGGTGCCCGTCCACGTGAACCCATCCCGGCCGACCGAGATCGGATAGGCGTAGGCCCGCTTGCCCGGCAGCGTGTAGAGGAGCCGCCGTCCGCCTGTATCGACGATCACCATGCCGGCCGGCTCGTCCTTGTCGAGATAGACGATCGGCGGCTTCTCCGGCGCGATGTCGGGCTTCTCACCACCGTTCATGAACTTCGGATAAGTGACTGTCCCGGCGGCTTTGCGCCGTTCTGCCCGTCGCGCCTCTTCGGCCTGTTCACGCCGTTCCACGTCACTCCGGAACACCGGCGAGCTGCCCGCGACCCACTGGTCCTGCGCGCTGGCCACTTGCGGTTGCCAGACCAGAGCCGTGGCGACGGCGATCGTGAGTAGTCGAAGAGCTGTCATGTCTGTCTCCGGGCACGCCAACCCCTCGCACGCGCGAGGTGCTTTGAGCCTTACTAAGCGATGCGGCGCGGCTGCCACAAGACCGCTCCGTCGCCTGGAGCGATCGGGCCGGGCGAGGGTGTCATATTTGCCAGTATCCGCGCCGCCGCGGCCGGCCTCGGCCCCATGGGAGGCAGTCGTCGAATCGGCATCCCCGTCCGAGGCGGTGCGGGACACCTGTCTTGATTGTGTCAATTATTTCGACTATTCGACAATTATGGAAGCAACGAATGCCGCACTCGGCTTTGCAGCCCTCGCCCAAGCCACCCGCATCGACGTGATGCGCCTGTTGGCGGAGCGCGGCCCGTCGGGGCTCGCCGCAGGCGAGCTTGCGGCCCGGCTCGGCATCGCGCCCTCCACGCTGTCGTTCCACCTGTCGGCGCTCGTCGATGCCGGGCTGGTCCAATCTACCCGGCAGGGCCGACAGGTCATCTACGCCGTCCGCTTTGCAGGCCTCCGCGCGCTGTTTGCGTTTCTCACCGAAACCTGCTGCGGCGGTCGGCCGGATCTGTGCGGCGACATCGCCCGCCTTCTGCCTGACCTACCTGAGGAGAGCCCTATGCAGCCCGCGTTCAATGTCCTGTTCGTCTGCACGCGCAACTCCGCACGCTCGATCCTGGCCGAGGCGATCCTCGAAAAGGTCGGCCGCGGCCGATTCAAGGCCTGGTCGGCCGGCACCGAGCCCGTAGCCGGGCCCATGCCCGAGGTTCTCGAGCGGCTGGCGAAGCTTGGTCACGACGTGAGCCATCTTAGGTCGAAGTCGTGGCACGAGTTCGAGGGACCGGACGCGCCCCGGATGGACTTCGTCATCACGCTCTGCGACGTGCCCGAAGGCGAGGCGTGCCCCGATCTCGGCCCCCGTCCGATGACGGCGGCGTGGCCCTTTCCGGACCCGGCGAAGTTCACGGGCTCCGATATCGAGCGGACAGCGCTGCTGAACGAACTCTACGGCATGATCCGTCGCCGCCTTGAATCCTTCACCAGTCTGCCGTTCGGCACGCTCGACCGCATGGCACTGAAGGCCCGTCTCGATGAACTCGGCGACAGCGCCCGCATGGCGCGATGAGAGGACGAACCATGAGGGTTGGTATCAACGGCATGGGCCGCATGGGGCGCCTGGCGCTGCGGGCGGCGATGGGCGGTGTGACGAGAGCCGACGGAGACCCCCGGAACGGCGCACGGCTCGACGTCGTCCACGTCAACGAGATCAAGGGCGGCATCGCGGCGACGGCGCATCTCCTCGAATTCGACTCGATCCACGGCCGCTGGCGGACGCCGATCGGCGTCGAGGGGGGTGACACGATTTCGGTCGCGGGCAAACGCATCGGCTTCTCTGAAGCGAAGTCGCCCGGTGACGTAGCCTGGGGCGATCTCGGCTGCGACATCGTCCTCGAATGCACCGGCAAGTTCCTGAAGCCGGCCGAACTCGAAGCCTACTTCCAGCGCGGAGTGAAGCGCGTGATCGTCGCGGCCCCGGTGAAGGACGCAGCCGCCTTGAACGTCGTCGTCGGCGTCAACGATCATCTCTACGACCCCGCCCGCCATCGCCTGCTCACGGCGGCGTCATGCACGACCAACTGCCTCGCGCCCGTCGTCAAGGTGATCCACGAGAACCTCGGCATCCGCCACGGCCAGATCACGACCATCCACGACCCGACCAACACCAACGTCGTCGTGGACGCGCCACACAAGGACCTCCGCCGCGCGCGCTCGGCCATGCTGTCGCTGCAACCGACCACGACGGGCAGCGCAACGGCGATCGCGCTGATCTATCCCGAGCTGAAAGGCCGACTCGACGGCCACGCCGTTCGCGCCCCGGTGCTCAACGCGAGCCTCACCGACTGCGTCTTCGAGGTGAAACGCCAGACGACGGCCGAGGAGGTGAACGCCCTCTTCCAGACCGCCGCGAAAGGCTCCCTCGCCGGCATCCTCGGCTACGAAACCCGCCCGCTCGTCTCGGCCGACTACAACAACGACAGCCGCAGCTCCATCGTCGACGCGCTCTCCACGCTCGTGACCGCCGGCACCATGGTGAAGGTCTACGCGTGGTACGACAATGAGATCGGCTACGTCTGCCGCATGGTCGATCTCGCCGCCATCGTGATGGCGAAGGGAGTGTGAGCCCATGACCGCCGCCGCGCGCAACTACCTGATCGTGACCGCCGCCTACTGGGGCTTCACGCTCACGGACGGCGCGCTGCGGATGCTCGTGCTGTTGCACTTCTTCAAGCTCGGCTACTCGCCGTTCACGCTCGCGTTCCTGTTCCTGCTCTACGAGGCGGCCGGCATTGTCGCGAACCTGTCGGGCGGCTGGCTCGCGGTGCGCTTCGGCATTCCGCGCATGTTGATGGTCGGCCAGTTCCTGCAGGTCGCCGGCCTCGTGATGCTCTCGTTCGTCGAGCCGGGGTGGCCGGTGGCCTTGGCGGTCGCGTGGGTGGTCACCGCGCAGGGGATCGCGGGGCTCGCCAAGGACTTCACCAAGACCGCTTCGAAGTCGGCGATCAAGGCGACGAGCGGCGAGGGGGCCGGCCAGCTGTTCAAGCTCGTCGCCTGGTTCACGGGCTCGAAGAATGCGATGAAGGGCCTCGGCTTCTTCGGCGGCGGCGTGCTTCTGGAGGTCGTGGGCTTCAGAGGCGCCCTCTGGCTGCTGGCGGCGCTGATCGGGCTCGTCATGGTGCTGGCGGCCGTCTCCCTGCCCCGCGAACTCGGCAAGGCCAGTGCTTCACGCACCGTCAAGGAACTGTTCGCCAAGTCCCCGGGCGTCAACCTGCTCGCAGCCGCCCGCGTCTTCCTTTTCGGCGCTCGCGACGTCTGGTTCGTCGTCGGTCTCCCGGTGTTCCTCTATGCCAACGGCTGGCGATTCGCGGAGGTCGGCGCCTTTCTCGCGGCCTGGACCATCGCCTACGGCATCGTCCAGGCCCTGGCGCCTCGGCTCGTCCGCCGCAGTCCGGATGGTCTGAGCCGAGAGGTTCCCGAGGCCCGCCTCTGGTCGCTGGCGCTGGTGGCCGTGCCGCTCGCGCTTGCGGCACTCCTCGCCATTCCGGACCTGCCACGCCCGGACCTCGTGCTTGTTGCGGGCCTGACGCTGTTCGGCCTGCCGTTCGCGGTCAACTCGTCGCTCCACTCCTATCTGATCCTCGCCTACGCGGGATCGGAGAAGGCGGCCGAGGACGTCGGCTTCTACTACGCGGCGAACGCGGCCGGACGCCTCGCAGGTACTCTGCTGTCGGGCCTGCTCTATCAGATAGCCGGCATCATGGGTTGTCTTCTGGGCTCGGCCGCCATGCTCGCCGCGTGCTGGGCGATCACGCTCATGTTGCCGAACGGCGCGGCGACCTCGGCGAACGCGCCAGCGCCCACAAGCGCAGGCGGCTGAGCCATCAGTTCGCAGCCCGCACCTTGTCGCGGCAGCGCATCAGCGGCATGACCCGCGTGCCGAACGTCTCCATGCCCTCGATGAAGTCGTCGAAGATCAGCATCACGCCATCGACGCCGGGGATCTCGGCCATCTGGTCGAGCATCCGCGCGACCGTGGCGTAGGAGCCGACGAGAATGCCGGAGATCGCCGGCACTCGCCCGCCCGCGCTCGAGTGCCGTCGCGCCGGCAGGCTGAGTGGGTCCTTGTTGGGATCGTCGGCGGCCTGCGCGTCGCGATAATCGAGCGCTTCTATGTCGGCGCCGGCCTTGTAGTGAGCCCACTTGGCCTGCGCCAGTTCGTCGGTCTCGTCCGCAATGACGATGGTCATCAGCAGTGCTCCGCAGGTGCGGCCCGTCTCGGCGGTGGCGCTGACGAGGCGGGCGACGCTCGGCGCCACGGCGAGCGGCGTGTTCTCGCCGAAGCTGGCGCAGAAATTGGGCTCCCCGCTATTTCACGTGGGTAGCCTGAGGTCGAGCTTGCCGGCGATCAAATAGGTAATCGCCTTCAGCGTGCGGGTTGACCGGTAG